>OJCK01000018.1_pt1 | contig 134199 bp, 97 predicted proteins | sample 1592141 | NCBI WGS metagenome assembly OJCK01 (sample SAMN05416893, study PRJEB24817) | seawater metagenome | isolation source: Sea water | place: Canada:Atlantic | collected 2013-11 | reverse complement strand
TTAAAATGTCAGCCAACTGGATGTGCGCTGCTGGCCACCCAGGTGAAGATGAAAAGCTATACCAAACAGTGAAAGCGATTGGTATGGAATTGTGTCCTGAATTGGATATCACGATTCCAGTGGGCAAAGATTCTATGTCGATGAAAACGGCATGGGATGAAGTTGGCGCAGACGGCAAAACAGTTGCAAAGTCAGTAACGGCACCTTTATCGCTTGTAATCACGGCGTTCTCGCCAGTGATGGATGCGTCTAAAACCTTGACCCCAGAGCTGAAAACTCTCTCTAACAATGGTGAAACAGAAGCCACTGACCTGATCTTAATCGACCTAGGTAATGGCCAAAACCGCTTAGGCGCTTCGTGTATTGCTCAGGTGTATGGCCTGGTGGGTAAAACCTCTGCGGATTTAGACGATGCTGAAGATTTAGCCGCGTTTTTCGCCGTGATTCAGGGCTTAAACCAAGACGATAAATTGCTGGCTTATCACGACCGTTCAGACGGTGGTTTATTTGCAACACTAACCGAAATGGCCTTTGCCGGTCGCACTGGTGTATCGGTTAAGCTTGATACCTTGGCCGATAGCGAAGCAGAACTTGCAGGTGCATTATTTAACGAAGAATTGGGCGCTGTGATTCAAGTGCGTCGTAGTGATCTTGAGTTTGTATTGGCTCAGCTGCAGGGTGCTGGTTTGGGTGAGATGTCTCACGTAATCGGTACATTGAACGAAGACGACCAAATTGAATTCAACTTTAACGATGAAGAAGTATTGGCCAATAGCCGCATGACGTATCAGCGTTTTTGGGCACAAACCTCTTACGAGATTCAAGCGATTCGTGATAACTCTGATTGCGCCAAGCAAGAGTTTGATCGTTTGTTAGATGCGCAAGACCCAGGTTTGAATGCCGAATTAACCTTCGATATTAACCAAGACATTACCGCTAATTACTCGCGCGCTGCAGGTGAACGTCCTCGCATTGCGATCTTGCGTGAGCAGGGTGTTAACGGCCAAATCGAAATGGCTGCAGCGTTTGACCGCGCCGGTTTCGAAACCATTGATGTGCACATGAGCGACATGCTTTCTGGTGCGGTATCGCTTCAAGACTTCCGTGGCTTAGTGGCTTGTGGTGGTTTCTCTTACGGTGACGTATTGGGTGCGGGTGAAGGTTGGGCGAAATCGATCTTATTCAATACCACTGCGCGCGCTGAATTTGAAGCCTTCTTTAAGCGTGAAGATACTTTTGCTTTAGGTGTGTGTAACGGTTGTCAGATGTTGTCTAACTTGCATGAGTTAATTCCAGGTGCTGAGCATTGGCCACACTTTGTGCGCAACCAATCTGAGCAGTTCGAAGCCCGTGTTGCCTTGGTAGAAGTGCAGAAATCAGACTCTATCTTACTGCAAGGCATGGAAGGCTCGCGTATGCCAATCGCCATTGCTCATGGTGAAGGTCATGCTGAGTTTGCCAGTGATGCCGACAAGACTGCGGTAAACGATAATTCACAAGTGGCGCTGCGTTACGTTGATAACTACGGCCAAGTAACAGAAAGCTATCCTGCGAATCCAAATGGTTCTACCGAAGGAATCACGGGTTTAACCGCAGCAGGTGGTCGCGTGACGATTATGATGCCTCACCCAGAGCGTGTTTTCCGCGCAGTGCAAAACTCTTGGCAGCCAGAAGCGTGGAGCGAAGACGGCGCTTGGATGCGCATGTTCCGCAATGCCCGTGTTTGGTGTGACTAATTTGTTTAGTTAGCTGTTTAGTTAGTTGGCTTATCGAGTTATACCGCCGAACAAGAAAGGCTACTCTGATGAATAATCGAGTAGCCTTTTTTATATCTAAAATCTTCTCTTTGCTTGGACAGAACTTGACCTAGCACAATATATGATTGTTGTTTGCCTCTATAATTGCAATTTTTCTTTAGTATACAAATGCTTAGTGTCTTTTTAAATAAAGATTTATTTATAGTTTTGATTTGTATGCTCAAGTATTGATTAACTAATTACTAAGTAAAAAGTAGACACGTTATGCATCTTGGTTTGTGGGTAGTGGTACTTTCATTATTTTGGTTGTTGCTCTCTGGTTACATGCAACCCATGCTTTTAAGTTTTGGCGCTATTTCTGTTTTACTTGTGGTGCTGGTGATAAAACGCATGGCTAATGTGGATCAAGAATTAAAACAAGTGGATTTTAGGCTTTCTATATTTCGCTACCTTCCTTGGCTTTTGAAAGAAATTATGTCGTCTTCTTTTCATGTTACCAAGCTGATCTGGAGCTCTCCTAAAGACCTCAGCCCAACCCTCGCCAAAATCTCTCTTAAAAATATTCCCAAAGAAAAACGTGTGCTGTATGCCAACTCTATTACCTTAACACCGGGTACGCTAAGTTTGGATATTAACAAGCATGAGATAACTGTTCATGCGCTGGAAGCCGCTTCGGTTGATGAATTAAACGAAGGTGCAATGGAACGCAAAATTGCAGGGCTTTGGCCTAAGAAAGGGGAAGAAAAATGACCGCTGTTCTTGCTGCAGTTTGCATTGCTATATTGGTGATAATGGCTTTAGCCCTGACTCGAGCGATGAAAGCTCCAACGGTTTATGACCGAATTTTGGGTGTGAATATGTTTGGCACCAAAACCGTATTATTCATAGCCGTGGTTGGTTATTTAATGGGCAGACCCGAATTTTTAGATATTGCGATTGTTTATGCGCTGATTAATTTTATCGGTATGGTCGCGGTACTTAGATACTTTGAATACACCGCGCCGATTGATTAATTGGCCAATTAATAATCAAAAGAACAGTAATTAAAAAGAATAATTAAAAAAATAATTAATAAAATATTAACAAGTAAAATAATAACCATAAGGATAAAGGAACACATGTTAGTTCTAGACATTGTCAGTAGCATTTTGCTAATGACAGGGATCTTTTTTGGATTCAGTGGTGCCGTGGGTTTGTTTCGATTTCCCGACTTTTTTACTCGTGTACACGCGGCCAGTATCACTGATTCTATCGCGGTTATTTTGATTATTGCGGGTTTACTCCTGCAAACGTCGTTTGATTTAAATACTGCCAAGTTAATGTTCATTTTAATGTTCTTAATGATTACCAGTCCTACGGCTTCTCATGCCTTAGCAAAGTCGGCTCGCCACGGTGGCTTGTTGACCTTGGGCGAGAGTAAACAGCAGCAAAAACAACAAAAAGAGCAGATGCAACAGCAGGAGGCTGGACAATAATGGCTGTTTTGATCGATCTCGTTTTGCTATCCATGCTGGCGATTACCGCACTTAGGGTGATCTTCCTGAAAGATTTGTTTGCGGTGGTAATGCTATTTGGTATTTACAGCCTTTTATCTGCCCTGATTTTTGTCAATTTGGATGCGGTAGATGTGGCATTCACCGAGGCGGCTGTTGGCGCCGGTATCTCCACGGTATTAATGTTAAGCACGTTGGCGTTAACCGGTCGGACTGAAAAAGAAAATAAGCGCTCTTCCGTTTTGCCCTTATTAGTGGTTATTGCAACAGGGGCGGCCTTGATTTATGGCACCTTAGATATGCCTCCATTTGGCGCTGCTGATAACCCTATTCATCAGCATGTGGCACCACGCTACATAGAAGAATCACCCAAAGAAGTGGGGTTGCCGAACCTGGTGACTTCGGTGCTTGCCAGCTATCGTGGTTTTGATACTTTTGGCGAGACCGTAGTGGTATTTTCAGCCATGGTGGGGGTGTTGTCTTTGCTTGGTGCAGCGCGTCGTCGTGAAAATAGCGATGACGCTGCTGTAATAGTTGCTGGTTTTAAAGGGCATAAAGTGTTGCGCGTAGTCGCCAAGCTGATTATCCCGCTGATTATTCTGTTCGCCTTGTATGTGCAATTTCATGGAGACTTTGGCCCTGGTGGGGGGTTCCAGGCAGGGGTAATTGCTGCAGCGGCGTTTATTTTATATGCACTGGTGTTTAGTTTGTCTCATGCGATGCAAGTGGTAAGCCCTAAGTTCCTTCAGCTGCTGGCTTCTTTGGGGGTTCTATTGTATGCCAGTGTGGGTATCTACAGCATGTTAAAGGGTGGGCATTTTTTGGATTACAACAAGCTGGCAGCAGACCCTCTTGTTGGTCAGCACTTCGGCATTCTTATTATTGAACTGGGTGTTGGCATTGCGGTTTTTGCGGTAATGCTTAGCATCTTTTATGCCTTTGCACACCAGGTTGAGAGGTCTACTATCAAATGAGTTATGTTTTGGATTATTACAACTACTGGGTGGTTGTATTTTTGATGATGGCTGGTTTTTATACCGTTATCTCGGCCAACAATCTGGTTAAAAAGATAGTCGGTTTGAATATTTTCCAAACCTCGGTCTTTATGCTGTATATCACCATGGGCAAGGTCAGTGATGGCACTGCGCCTATTTTGGCCGAAGGCGTTACCCAATATTCTAATCCTTTGCCTCATGTACTCATTCTTACTGCAATTGTGGTGGGGGTAGCAACGACCGCCGTGGGTCTGTCACTGATTGTGCGCATTAAACGTGCCTATGGCACAGTTGAAGAAAACGAGTTTGAAAACAAGGACGATGCCATCTAATGCTTGAACAACACCTGGCCATACTTCCTATTATTTTGCCATTAATAGCCGCGCCTATTGTACTGATTTTAGGCCGATCACTTCTGTCTTGGGGCTTCGCTACTTTTATTAGTGCTTGGGCTTGTTTTATCGCTTGGCAGCTCTTGGTAGCGACTTTATCTGATGGTGTATTGAGCTATGCCGTTGGTGGTTGGCCGCCTCCTTGGGGCATTGAAATGCGAATAGATGCGGCCAACGCTTTTGTGTTGCTTGCCGTTTCATCCATTTCTACTCTGGTATTGTTATTTGCTAAAGACAGTATTCAAAAAGAAATCGATACGTCTCAACACTCGTTATTTTATACCGCGCATATGCTGTGTTTGGCTGGTTTATCGGGGATTTTAGTGACGGGAGATGCGTTTAACCTGTTTGTTTTTCTAGAAATATCTTCTCTTGCCACCTATACCTTGGTCAGTCTAGGGCGCGATCGTCGGTGTTTAACCGCCGCATTTCGCTATCTGGTGATGGGCACTATTGGTGCTACTTTTATTCTGATCGGTGTGGGCATGCTGTATATGAAAACCGGCACCTTAAATATGTTGGATTTGTCAGAGCGTATTCACGCCTTTGAAAGTAACCGCACTATTAATACCGGCTTAGCGTTTATCATGGTGGGGGTGAGCGTTAAGCTTGCGCTTTTCCCGCTACATGCTTGGTTACCTGCAGCCTATACCTACGCACCTTCTGCGGTTACAGCGTTTTTAGCCAGTACCGCCACCAAGGTTGCTGTGTATGTGATGATTCGTTTTATTTTCACCATCTTTGGTGCTGAATACGTGTTTGAAGACATGAGCATGGATTTAATCTTGATGGTGTTGGCTGTGGTGGCTATTTTCAATTGCTCATATATGGCTGCTGTGCAAAGTAACGTTAAAACAGTGTTGGCTTATTCCAGTGTGGCGCAAATCGGTTATATGATTTTAGGTGTGAGTCTTGTAAGCGTAACGGGCTTAATGGCCGGTATGATTCATATTGTTAACCATGCCTTAATGAAAGGCGCGCTGTTTATGGCCGTTGGCGCGGTTTTCTATCGCGTTGGCAGTGTCGAAGTGAGGGCGTTTAATGGTCTGGGTAAGCAAATGCCATTGACTATGGCGGCGTTCACGATTGCCGGTTTAAGTATTATTGGTGTGCCTTTAACCGTGGGGTTTATCAGTAAATGGTATTTGGTGACAGCAGCGCTTGAGCAAAATCACTGGTTGATTGCAGCCTTGGTTTTAGCGGGTTCGCTATTGGCCATTGTTTATATCGGGCGGATATTAGAAGCGGCTTATTTTCAAAAGCCACCAGTTGATCGAAAGCCAGTAAAAGAAGCGCCTTTGTCCATGCTTATCCCTATGTGGATTTTGGTGATCGCCAATATTTACTTTGGTGTGGATACTAGCTTGACTACCGAGGCAGCGAGAGCTGCAGCTGAAACTCTCTTTCAAAACAGCGCCGATATTAACGCCTTAATCGAGTCATTGCGTGGCACAAAAGTTGTTGATTCACTAGTTAGCAGTGATTCATCGGTTATCAGTGACTCGTCGGTTATTGATGAGACTCATCAATTAAGTGCGGAGGTGGCTCAATGAATCTTTGGCAAGGTCTAGAGCCTTCACAGCTGATTACGCTTTCGATTTTGGTACCTTTTATTGGCGCTTTATTAGTACTGGCGACGGGTAAAGCTCCTAATGTGCGCGAAGGGGTCACCCTAACCACAGCGGTTATTTTGTTCAGCCTTATATTGGCCATTTATGATTATACCTTAGACGGTGTCGCCATCAGTTTGCAGGTTATCGAGTTATTCCCTGGCTTGAGCATCGCCTTTGACGTGGAGCCTTTAGGCGTATTGTTTGCGCTGGTGGCGAGCGCTTTATGGATTGTGACCAGTGTTTATGCTATGGGGTACATGCGTGGCAATAATGAGGGCAATCAGACGCGATTCTTCTTCTGCTTTGCCTTGGCGATTAGTTCGGTGATGGCGATTTGTTTCTCGGCCAACTTATTAACGCTGTTTATCTTTTACGAAGTATTAACCCTTTCGACCTACCCATTAGTAACGCACGCGGGGAACGATGCGGCCAAGCAAGGCGGGCGTACGTATTTAGGCATTTTATTAACCACCTCTATCTGCTTCTTATTATTTGCGATTCTGGGGACTTACAGCTTAACCGGCACTTTGGATTTTCAAGCGGGTGGCATCTTCGATGAATCACACAATAAAGCCGTGCTGGGTTTACTGCTGGTGCTGTTTGCTTTTGGTATCGGTAAAGCCGCCCTTATGCCGTTTCATCGTTGGTTGCCGGCGGCTATGGTGGCTCCGACGCCAGTGAGTGCATTGTTGCACGCGGTAGCGGTAGTGAAAGCGGGTGTGTTCAGTATTCTAAAAGTAGTGGTCTATATCTTTGGCCTTGATGAGCTGGCTGACATTCCGGCTACGGATTTTGTTCTTTATATGGCGGCGGCGACTATGGTGATTGCTTCGATCATTGCTTTAGCTAAAGACAACCTTAAAGCGCGTTTAGCGTATTCCACTATTGCGCAGCTTAGCTACATCATACTTGGTGCAATGTTGGCGACCACCGCCGGTGCTATTGGCGGTGCCATGCATATTGCTACTCATGCGTTTGGCAAAATCACCCTGTTTTTTGTCGCCGGTGCCATTTACACAACGGCTCATAAAAAGCTGGTGAGTGAATTGGATGGTATTGGCAAGCGGATGCCGTTGACCATGGCAGCATTTACCATTGGTGCGCTTTCCATGATTGGTTTGCCACCGGCAGCGGGTTTTATTTCTAAGTGGTATTTGTTATTAGGTGCCTTGGATACTGCCCAGTGGGTAGCGGTGATTGCGCTTATTTTAAGTACCTTATTAAATGCGGCCTATTTTGTGCCCATTATTTATGCAGCCTATTTTAAGCCTGAAAAAGCAACCAGTCTTGATCACGCTCATGGCGAGCCTGAACCTCATGGAGAGGCAGCCTTACCGATTTTAATTCCCTTATTAGTGACGGCAGCAATGACGGTCTTTATATTTTTCAATCACGAGTTGCCGCTGGCATTAGCGAAACTCATGCTGGAGGTAGCTCCATGAGTGAACCCAATAAGCACTGGCTAATGAGAGCAGAATCTATCTCGCTGTTATGGAAGATATTTATTGCCATTTTAGCGCTGACGGTTTTATCCGAACTGCTGATTCATAAGCACGAGTACTTTGGTATTGATGGCAGTTTCGGTTTTTCGGCTTGGTACGGTTTTATCACCTGTATGGCCATGGTAGTTGCGGCAAAAATGTTAGGTTATGTGCTGAAGCGCGGAGAAGATTATTATGATGATTGAGATGCCTCCTGGCTGGATTATCATGGCGGGCGCTTTGTTAATTCCGCTAACAAGGGGCTTGCTGAGAAAGGGCACTATGGTTGCTTTGCCAATATTGGCGTTAGCTATGATTTGGACCTTGCCTCAGGGTGCGAGTTTGCAGGCAGGGTTTCTTGAGTACACCTTGTCACCTCTTGATTTCACCCCTGTGGGTAAATTATTCGCTACTATTTTTTCTTTGATGGTTTTAGTAGGGGGCATATTTGCCATGCGTACCGCCTCTACTTTGGAGCTTGCGGCAGCATTTTTGTATGCTGGCAGCGCCATTGGTGTGACGTCTTCGGGTGATTTAATCAGCCTCTTTATTTATTGGGAGTTGATGGCCATTGGCTCTACCGCCGTGGTGTGGGCGGGAGCAACGGAGGGCGCTTATAAAGCCAGTATGCGTTATCTGTTTATGCACCTTTTTGGGGGTGTGATTTTAATGGCCGGTATCATTTGGCACATACAAACCACGGGTTCAACAGAGTTTACGGTATTGGGTCTGCAAGGCCCAGCTCAGTGGTTAATCTTGATAGGCTTTTTGGTTAATGCCGGTGCACCACCTTTTTCGGCGTGGATTGCCGATGCCTACCCCGAAGCGAGCCCCAGTGGTGCGGTATTCTTATCCGCATTTACTACCAAGACTGCGGTGTTTACCTTGTTAATTGCTTTCCCGGGCACGGGTATTCTGATTCCTATTGGCTGCTTTATGATCTTCTACGGCATTCTCTACGCTTTGCTGGAAAACGATGCGCGCAGAATTCTGGCTTACAGTATCGTCAACCAAGTCGGTTTTATGGTGGTTGGGATTGGCATTGGTAGTGAAATGGCATTAAACGGCGCAGCGGCTCATGCCTTTGCTCATATTATTTATAAAGGTCTGCTGCTGATGACGGCAGGCGCTGTGTTGTATCAAACGGGTAAGCGACGTTGCAGTGATTTGGGCGGTTTGTTTCATAGTATGCCGTTTACAACGCTGTACGGTATTATTGGCGCTTTGGCTATTTCGTCATTTCCGTTTACCTCGGGCTTTGTTTCGAAATCCATGATTTCTTCCTCGGCGGCTCTTGAGCACATTACTTGGGTTTGGTTTATTCTGGCAGCGGCATCCGCTGGGGTATTCTTACATGCTGGGGTTAAATACCCTTGGTTTGTTTTCTTCCAGAAAGACTCGGGGTTACGTCCCGCTGAGCCGCCTAAAAACATGCAGGTTGCGATGTTTATATTTGCATTCTTGTGCATTGCCATTGGTGTGTATCCGCAGCCGCTGTATGACTTGTTACCGTATCCGGTCGCCTACGAGCCTTATACTGCCGATCATTTGGTGACTCAGTTCCAGCTGTTGTTATTTGCTGGTTTGGCCTTCTTCTTATTATTGCCAATGATGAAGCGCACCGAAACTATTAGCTTGGATTTTGACTGGTTTTACCGCAAACCTGGGGCAACCTTGGTGAAATTTTTACTGCGCAGCGCGGATGAATCTTGGCAAGGTATTGAGCGCTCATTAAAAAGTTCTATAAAACTAGCGATTAAACGTTCTTATGATACCGAAGCAGGGCAACCTAAAGGTTATTTTGGTAAATTGTGGCCAACCGAAACCATGGTGGTTTGGGTGGCGGTATTGCTGGTGGGATATTTACTGGTGTATTACATCTAAGCTCATATTTAAGCTCATATTTAAAAGAGTATCTTAAACTGCAAGTATTTATTAAATAAAAAGGGAGGCCCATAGGGTGCTCCTTTTTTTGTTTCTGCTTGTTTATTTCTGTTTGTTTATTTCTGTTTGTTTAAAATCAAATATTTAAAGGTCTCCAAAATGCGCACATTTTAATAAATGCTTGGCGTTTATTTTCCAAGCAAAAATAATTAACTGCTGTTATTTCAAGTTTTGCATAGTAATGGCAGGTTAGAGACGGTTTTCAAGGTTGAGAGTACAAGTGTTCGCTGTTACTGTTTTTATATGTACATTCGTACCATTTTGGGGCTAGCCCATTCAATCGGTAGGGTGCATCTTTAAATAATTATAAAAATAAGACAGAAGTGTTTTTAAAACACTCAGCAGGAGATCTCGTTATGTATAGCCAGACCAGCCAGAAAGGAACTCTCAAGCGGCGAGCTTTGTTAGCTGTGGCGATAAGCTTTGCCTCTGTTTACAGCGCTAATAGCCTAGCCTTGTCTAAGTTACCGGGAGAGTTCCCACACCAAGAAGAGTTATGCTCTACCGATTTAGCCCGCGAAGCCTTACGCACTCAGTCTGCGCAACAAGCACTTATTCAACCTGCTATCGATACCATTGAAGTGAATGGAGTGGTGAGCTGGACGCGTTTAGGTGCAGAAACCCCGCTTTTTCAGCCGGGTGATATGGTTACCTTAAAAGGTGCGCATTTTGGTGCGGGTGTGGATATTGATTTTAGTAAAATTATGATCGGTAATACCCGTATTCTTGAAACGGATTTGCGCATGTTTGATCAAAAGCTGGCGACCGCTGATCAGGTGAATTATGAAACCAGCGAGCAAGTTGATGAGTGGCCAAAAAATATTATTGCGTGGGCCGATAATGAAATTCAATTCCGTGTGCCAGATCATGTCAGTACGGGGCCGTTAATTGTTCAAGTTCAGAAACGCCTGGGTGCAAACGAATCCTTAATTAATCCCGGTGAAGCGCACAACGTGATTGATGCACAAACCTCGCGGATTATGGACGATGCCTTTATTCACAATTGTGATGTGGTATCGAAGCTAAGTGATGCTGTGGCCACTGCACCGATCGCAGTGGAAATTAATAACCCTGGCTTTGCGGAATTAGTGCGTAAAGGTCGCGAAATTTTTTGGGCGTACGATTACAACATTGGTGTTGCTCACTGGGTGCGTAATTTAGATTGGAACGCCATTTTTGATTATAAATCGAAAGATCCGATTGCGGGTGGCTATGCCGACCCAGCTAAATTATTTGGTGCGATTAAATCGGTACGTGGGCAAGTGCCTGATGAAGCCATGGATGATGTGTACTTTGATGCTTACCCTATGCCGACGCCTATTCCGGGTTTTTTGACCTTAGCTCCTGCTAAATTTGCAGGAAACACCAAAGATACCGGTTGGGTAGGTTACCGCTCTGCAGAAGGCAACGCTCCTTATACAGGGCCGGGTGAGTTTATTGGTTTTAATTGCGCCTCATGCCACGGTTATCAAATCAGTTATCAAGGGGCCGATGGCCAAGATATTACCAAGGTATTCCCGGGTTTGCCCAACCCAGGTTGGTCGATGAAGTGGACGGTGCTGCAAACACCGCTTAAGAAATTTAAGGGGATTTACGAAAAAGAAGAAGGGCCAATTTGGGATAGCGGTGCAAAAAATATCGCAAAAGATATGTTGATATACCATATGCCAGCGGGCACGGGTGAGCATAATATGGTGCGGATTAATGGTGAAGGCAGCCATACCGATAACGACTATCAATTCTCGCCAATCGCGATTCCTAACGTAACCAATTACATGGCGATTCGTCGTTCGCTGTCGCATACTGAATCGTATGTGGGCTTTGAGGGCTCTTATATTCATTCAGAAGAACCTGATGGTGCTCAGGGTGCTATGCGTAAAGCGCCACTTGAAGCCTTAACCGCGTATATGACTACACTGGATGAAAGTGATGATGATTTACGCCAAGTTGGTTTATACCGTTGGTTGCGTGATAACGATCGTTTGGCTGATCAAACACAAACGCCTTTGTTAACAGAAACGTATGTTGAAATGGTGCCTCAGCCACCTAAGCGCCAATGGTGGGGTGGTTATAAAAAACAACCGGATTTAGCGGTAACAAAAACTCGCCAGGTGCCGTCATTGCAAGAAGGTCAGTTTTTAGCTAGAGGTTGGCAGAACTATCCAAAAGTAGCTGCGGCAGTTGAGCGCGGTAAAGCCGTTTTTGATCGTGATTGCGCGTCTTGCCATAGTGACGGTTTAGGTGCCAATACCAATGAGAAAATGGTGCGTTTAGATGAGGTAGGGCGTTTCTTCGCGCCGACAATCTACCAAAAAGAAGTGGAATCAATTCGCGCGACCTTTTTACGTGATGTGTACTGGACACAAAGCCGCGGTTTATTATCCGATGGCCATGTTCGTAATATGACCGACTTAGTTGACCCTGCTCGTTGTGAAGAAGGTTCGCCGCTTTATAACCAATATTACACTCTGCATGAACCTGTTCGCCCAGAACCCGGCAGTGCTGATCAGCCGATTACTGCCCCTGACTTAAACCGCAAGGGTGATGTGTTCCGTGTGCCTAAGTCTGACTATATTACTAAGTTAGATAAAGGCTATAAGCGTAACTTGTTTATCGAACGCCATAAGTACTTCTCGGAAGTTGAGTGGGATAAAGATCATTACTATTGGGATTACCAGAAAATGCGCCAGCAGTATGGCCCTGACGAAATGGGCACAGCAGGCCCGATTGGAATGCCAGCCGCACCGCATCCATGGTGTGCGGGTTCAAAAGCAGAAACCGCAGACTTAGTGCAGTTTGTGATGACTTTATAATGAATGAAATAATGGCAAGGTCTTATTGAGTAATTGTTGAGTAATTGTGTAATAAATACTCAATCATGGATCGATTGATATAATTTAAAGCGGCCATTTAACGATGGCCGCTTTTTTTATGGGCGAGTAAAGCTAATTCAGACCAAGTAAAACCAAGTAAAACAATAGTAAATTGATTGGTAAATTGAAGGGTACACCCCTTAACTAATATGGTTTAAGATGTATTGATATAAAAATAATAAGCTCGAAGACACTTGAAGAGGTTTTAAGAGACGCTATGCATTTCAAATACAAGGTAATCACACCCCTGTTGCTGTCTATATTAACCGGCTGCTCAAGCAATTCTAATGACGCTGAAGTTCAAGAAGGTAGTTCTAATAAACGTTTTTCGGGTGTTGTTAATAATTCATCAGTCACTGGGATTGACGTGGATGCGATTCCCATTGGTAAACATGGTCAGTTTCGCTTAAACGACAATAGCCAAATTGATGTGATTGCTAATTCTAGTAATAGTGAAGGGAAGTATGGCTTTACTATTGAAGAAAGAAGCATTGGGCCGTATGTCGTTATTGCCACCGCCCCCGATTTTGATAGCGCAACAGAAGCCACCGATGCCGCTAAAATGAGTTGTCAGGTAGTGGATGGTTGTGATGTAAATGGCGATGCAATAGATGGAAAAGAAATTCAATTTGGCCAGTTTTATTCTGTAAAACCCAAGCGTCAATGGGGTGCGGCAGTAGAATCTATTTCTAACGGTCAATTTGTGGTGGTAAATCCGATTACCGAAATGGCGCGAGTGTATGGTTTTTCGTCTTATGTAAATGATAGAAGTTCAACAAAATCGTGTACTAATGTATCGCTTCCAGAAGGCTGTATTGAGTTGGCCGATGGTAGTCTTGTTGATATTAGCGATACCAGCGTTGCTCAAGCAAATTATTACAGCAACTTTTCGATTGTAAAAGCCAATACTCAAACAGCTAATTTATTGGGTTTGGCGGATATTTTATCTACCGAACCTGCCAACTTAACCTTGTTGCATACCTTGAATGTGAACGCCTCTAATGGTGTTAAAGACAGTATTCGTTATGGTGCGCTGTTAGCAGGCTGGCAAGCACTTGAGTTGGCGTTTGATAGCGCTATTGCAGAGGGAGATCCAGCTTTTCAACAAAAAGTTGTGGTTGATTTTCTTGATAACCAAGGGCAGCTATATAAGGCGGCGGCTCAAAATGGTCAAGAGCTGACGTTACGCAGCTGGTACCAAACCGCTCTCACTAATTTAATCGCTGCCCGTCAATTTCACAGTAATTTAGGCCGATCTTTACCAGAAGAGGTGGCCATTGTTATTAATGAACTGCAACAGCAAGTGAATGGCTTAGGTGCATTATCTGATAGCGAAAAAGACGATCTCACTACTGCTAAGCCTGTTACCAATGAGATATATCAAGACGATTACACCGATGCGGTCGCTAAAACGAAGGCGATGGTGAATTATATAATCGACCTAGAAAATACCTTTGGTACAGAAGAATTTCGAGCAGGCATTAAAACCTCATCTAAGTTAATCGACGATGAAGTGCGTCGCTTGTCTCCCAGTTTTGATAAGTTGTTTAAGATTTTACTGCTAACTCACGATTATTACGTAACCTGCATAAACGGCGGTTGTGTTAAACCCAGTTATTTATCGGAAACATTCACAGATCCTGATGCTATCGCTAAACAAACTGCAATTAAAGCTTGGTGGGATGCAACAACCAAAGTCTATGATGCCACCAACAAAACTGTGAGTTTTATAGATGCTGATAATGTAACAACTTTGGTATTAGGCCAGGAGTTGATATTTGATGCAGCGAATCCAGAAGGTTCAGAAACCAGTAATACTCATGATTTGTTAATCAGTGGTGCTTTGAAATACAAAGGTTTGCAGATAGAGTTAACTGATGCTACTTCAACTAATACAGAGAATAGTTTTAACAGCAGCCTACGATTTTCTTACAGAAAAAAGCTCGCTCAGCTCCCTGTGCCGCCCGAGCCAATAGATGGTGGGATGGGTTTGACTAACAATGAAGATTTGGTACCTGATTTTATAGAGTTAGTATTACCTAATTTTAAACTGCAAGATACAACCACAGTTGATTCGATTAACGAGCTAGCAGTAACTGGATCTCTTACTGCTTTGATGATTGCTAATACAGACGTGGGGGACTTGATTGAAAGCAAGCTAGATACTCAGAAGTTAGGTAAGCGATACAATTTATCCAGTGTTAAGGGATCTTTGGAATTTAGTGGCATAAAAAAAGGGGAGGCCTTAGATTCTGATGGTGAACCTTTTAATTTAAGAGACAATGTACTTGTTTTTATAGATGCTTCTGCCAGCGAATCATTTGTTTTTGAAGGAGATTTTGCTGCTTATTTCCCTGACAAAAAATACCCTACATTTGAATCTTTTTTTAAGCCAAGAGAAGGGTTTGAGAAGGGTTCGAAAAGTCCTTACCCGTTGGTAAATAGTCGTATAGGAAAGATGATGTTCCCAAAGCTAGATAGTGCCGGGAATGCAAGCGAGACAGAAGAAATTGAGGTTGAGTTTCTAGAATTAGACTATGAATTAGGTGGGTTGGAGCGTTATATTGCTTATCCTAAAATTACTGGTGACAACACATATTGGGGCCTAATTTGTACAGCGCAGCCAGAAGATGAGCAAGCTTTGAATGATGGGGGTTATATACAGGAAATTGTTGACGAATTTGGAAACCCTGTTTTGGACAGCGACGGTGAACCTTTAAGACGAGCACTTCTCTCTTGTCCTCTTAGGGATAAATATGAGGGCACTAGCAGTGCAAATAACTTTGCAAAACAGGTTTATTCGTTAAATAAAGATTTGTTTAATTTGCGGGAGTATAACGGCCAAGGTTCTTACAGAGTTGATTATCCTGTAACTACTAATGATGAACTCGTTGATTTTTCCGGTGCGGTCGGTCATTACGGTATTTTGGAGCGGCCAATTGTGTTAGGCGTTGATAACATGCGCTTGCAGTTTAAGCCTAATCTGGTCGACGCTTCTAATGCAGCTTTTATGCCTGAGTCTGTGTTGGATATTAGCTTAATATGGCGTACACGCGATGTGATTGATGTGAATGCGTTTTTGGCGTTCGATACAGAGCGAGTGATTAATAACCCCAATGGCAGTGGTTTGCCATATTTGGCGGTGGGCAGTGATTCTGAAAGTTATTCAATTGCGTATCGCACCGATGCAGATGGAAATGAATCGGGCGAGTACGTGATGGCTTGGCGCGGTGTGCAGTTTGTTGACGGAGCTAATAATTCGCTGGTGATGGAAAGAACCTTTAACGAAGATTTAAAAGAAGGCGTATTTGCCGGCATTGGTTCAAACGTAACTTATGGTGGCAGTGCCGGTGTGGTGAATAAACAATGTGGTTTCTTTGGTCGCGGAAACGAGCCAGTAGCGGATCAGAAGTGCGACGCGATTGCTTATTTTACGTTCAGGGGCTTAGTCACTGGCAGTTTACGAGAAGAGCGTGATGGCGTTTATGTGATTCGTTACATCGATGGCTCTTTTCAGATCCTTGGGGGCGGTTTTTGATGGTTTTGGTTAAATTAAGAACCTAAAAATCAACTAACTACCAGAAGAAAGCGGGCTGTTGTTCATGTGCTAGATTGCACTGGATTGACAGCCCGCTTTTGTTTAAAATACCCGCAAAACGCAACACTGATTCACTTCAAACAACAGGCCACACCTTGGAAATCAATCCGATCGTCGAAACCATCAAAGACCTAAGCGCACGTACCGACATGCTTAGGGGGTATCTTTGACTACGTCCATAAGAAAGAACGTTTAGAAGAAGTTGAACTGATTTTAGGGGAGTCTGCCATTTGGGACGATCCTGAAAAAGCCCAAGAGTTAGGGCGTGAACGTTCTAATTTGGAATTGGTAGTAAAAACCATTGATGATCTAGAAGCGGGTTGTGGTGATGCACAAGACTTGCTGGATATGGCGGTTGAAGAAGACGATGAAGGCGCGGTTGCTGATATCGTCGCTGAATTAGAGGCGCTAGAGACTCAATTAGGAATTTTAGAATTCCGTCGCATGTTCTCCAACGAGATGGATCCAAATAACGCCTATCTTGATATTCAATCTGGTTCGGGCGGTACCGAAGCGCAAGACTGGGCAGAAATGATTCTGCGTATGTATTTACGTTGGGGTGAAGCAAAAGGCTTTAAAGTTGAGCTGCTAGAAGTTACAGCGGGCGATGTAGCCGGTATTAAAGGGGCGACTATTCATTTTCAAGGCGAATATGCGTTTGGCTGGTTGCGCACAGAAACGGGGGTGCATCGCTTGGTGCGCAAATCGCCGTTTGATTCCAGTGGCCGCCGCCACACCTCGTTTGCTTCGGTTTTTGTTTCCCCAGAAATTGACGATAATGTCGAGATTGATATTGATCCTTCGGACTTGCGCATTGATGTGTATCGTTCATCGGGGGCCGGTGGTCAGCACGTTAATACCACCGAATCGGCGGTGCGTATTACTCACCTGCCCACCAATATTGTGACTCAGTGTCAAAATCAGCGTTCACAGCATAAGAACAAAGATCAGGCAATGAAGCAGTTAAAAGCGAAATTGTATGAGCATGAAATGATGATTCGCAATGCCGAGTCGCAAGCGCTGGAAGACTCAAAAGCCGATATTGGTTGGGGCAGTCAGATTCGTTCTTATGTGTTAGACGACTCTCGCATTAAAGATTTGCGTACTGGTGTAGAAAATCGAAACACGGGGGCTGTGTTAGACGGTGCCTTAGATCCATTCATTGAAGCCAGTTTGAAAAAAGGCCTCTAGTAATTTACAGCTTAAGTGATAACGGAAAAAATTATGAGTAATGAAATTAAGAACAATAATGCTGACGTGGCATTAGAAGAAAACAAGCTGATTGCAGAGCGCCGTAGTAAGTTAGATAAATTACGTGAAGATTCAGCGGCCAATGGCTTTCCGAACGATTTTAATCGTGAAAACATGGCGGGTGATCTGCAAAAAGAATTTGGTGGGTTAGATAAAGAAGCGTTAGTTGAGTTAGATAAACCAATCTCGGTTGCGGGCCGTGTTATGCGTCGTGGTGGCCCATTTGTGGGGATTAAAGACGGCAGCGATTTTATCCAAGTGTATGTGGGTAAAAAACTACAGAAAGAATCAAAAGCGTGGGAAAACCTAGACATCGGTGACATCGTTGCGGCCAAAGGTCAGTTGCGTAAGTCGGGTAAAGGCGAGTTGTATTGTGAAGTGATGGCGCTGGAAGATTTCCAGATTCTGACTAAGTCTTTGCGTCCGTTGCCGGATAAGTTCCACGGTTTGGCCGACCAAGAAGTTAAGTATCGTCAGCGTTATATCGATTTAATCGTCAGCGAAGAAACGCGCAATACGTTTAAAGTGCGTTCGGGCATTGTGAATTCTATTCGTCGTTATTTGGCCGACCGTGATTTCATGGAAGTTGAAACGCCTATGTTGCAAACCATTCCGGGTGGCGCAACGGCCAAGCCGTTTGAAACGCACCACAATGCATTAGACATTGATATGTACTTGCGTATCGCGCCAGAATTGTATTTAAAGCGTTTGGTTGTGGGTGGTTTTGAGCGTGTTTTCGAAATTAACCGTAACTTCCGTAATGAAGGTTTGTCGACCCGACATAACCCAGAGTTCACCATGATCGAGTTTTATCAAGCCTACGCTGATTATAACGATCTAATGAACATCACGGAAGATATGTTGCGTACAGTTGCGCTAGAAGTGCTTGGCACGACGGATATTAAGAGCACGACCAAAGACGCGGAAGGCAATGTGGTTTCTGAGGTTATTTATGACTTTAATAAGCCGTTTGAGCGTTTAACCATGGCCGAGGCAGTGCTTAAATATAACCCTGAGTTTGATGCCGCGGTTATTAACGACCCTGAAAATAACCTAGAGCAAATGATTGCTTACGGTCGCCAAGTGGGTATTCGTGAAGACGATAAGCAGTCTGCATGGGGTGCGGGTAAGTGGTTGTGCGAAATCTTTGAGGAGACCGCTGAAGAGAAGCTGGATCAGCCTACTTTTATTACGGCTTACCCTTGGGAAGTTTCGCCATTAGCACGCCGTAACGATGCGAATCCGTTTGTGACAGATCGTTTTGAGTTCTTTGTGGGCGGTCGTGAGTTGGCAAATGGTTTCTCTGAGCTTAACGATGCAGAAGATCAAAAGAATCGTTTCTTGAAGCAGGTTGCCGAGAAAGACGCGGGTGATGATGAAGCAATGCATTACGATGCAGACTACATACAAGCGCTAGAATACGGCATGCCGCCAACGGCAGGTGAAGGTATCGGTATCGACCGTTTGGTGATGTTGTTTACCGACAGCCCGACGATCAAAGACGTTATCCTATTCCCACACATGCGTCCTATTGCTAAATAACCAATCTTTACAGGTTAAAAGGCGAGAGTATTGGCATTTAAACCTCTTTCCACTTAATGTCGATACGCGAAAGCTAGAGTGATTCTTAATTCAATTTCTACTCTGTTTTACCGTTTTAGAAAGCTAGTGCGATGAATGCTGGAAGTTAATTTTGAAGGCCATCGATCACATGGAAGTGATCGCTGAGCATACAAGGATGTACTTGCTGCGTGCCGTACAAAATTCAACTTGCCGCATGAATGCTAGCACGGCAGCTGATTAATAAAGGTAAATATGAAGTACATTGGTAGGACGTGAATGAACGAACAATTTTCGATGTTTGCCGATAGTGAATCTACCGAGCAAGTGCCGCAGGCCACAATCAAATTATCCCCAGATGCACTACCACAAGACTGGCAAGAATTATTAGCGCCTGAGTTTGATCAGCCTTATATGCAGGCTTTACAGAACTTTTTATCGGTCGAGCAAGCGCAGGGCAAGACCATCTATCCGCCTGCGGATCAGATTTTCACAGCGTTTAATTTAACGCCACTAAAAGACGTAAAAGTGGTTATCTTGGGGCAAGACCCCTATCACGGACCTGACCAAGCTCATGGTCTAAGTTTTTCTGTGCCTGCAAGTATTAAAAAACTGCCACCGTCGTTAAAAAACATCTATAAAGAACTCAATGCTGATTTAGGGCTTCCTATAGCAATTACTGGTGATTTATCCCTCTGGGCTAAACAGGGAGTATTGTTGCTTAATGCAATGCTTACAGTAGAGCAAAAAAATGCCGGTTCTCATCAAAAGCAAGGTTGGGAGGTATTTACTAACCGTGTGATTGAATTGGTGTCTGAACACTGTGAAAACGTTGTTTTTGTGCTGTGGGGCGCTTATGCCCAAAAGAAGGAAATGCTTATCGACACAAACAAGCATTTGTTGCTTAAAGGCATTCATCCATCTCCGTTATCTGCTCATCGTGGCTTCTTTGGTTCAAAGCCATTTTCTTTGATCAATCAGCATTTAATTGGAAGTGGTAAAGCCGCAATCAATTGGAATGTTAATTAATAAAATTCCGCTGTAAATGTTAAATTTACAATAACTTTAAATCCAGATAAGTTGTTGAATTTATTAGGTTTTTATCTAATCCTTCCCGCACTTGACCCGTTTAGTAACTAAATGTAATGCAACGTCATGGCACAAACGGGCTAATTCTGGTATGTTTCAGTACAAGTGTGCCATTACCCCTTTTGTATGGTTACGCAGACTATAAAAAGAATAAGAAAATAATAATTAAAAGGAATTCTCATGGCAGCCCGAGCCCTGACTACATTACTTATGATGCCTTTAATGGCGAATGCGCTAGAAAGACTGGACGATACCAGTATGTCTGACGTAGTTGCACAAGAAGGCGTGGTATTGCGTTCCGAATACGAAATTCAAATCGATAGTCTTCAATATTTTGATGAAGATGACCTAGGTAACATCACCATGACCGATGTCAACGTGGCAACACGTGAACAGGTTGTTATTGATGTGGATGTTGTCTCTGGAACGATTGGATCTGATCGTGAAGGTCGTAATGGCGTTCGTTTTAGTAACCGAGAACTGCCTATCGATGTGTCTGTTGAGTCTATCAATATCAATGGTAAATCACTCGGTGGTGGTGGTATGAGAAATCTAGTGACCGGTGGTATTGATCCGTTGGTTGTAGATGTTTGGGCTGGTGGTTTCGATCTTAATGCCAATAACCTAGCGGATGAATCCGGTTTTACCGTTGATGTCACCATACCTAAAGAGACTTCTTACGATCTTTATTACACTGATGATGGGTCTGAGTTATCGATGACCATTGATCATTGTTCTAGTTTTAGTGGAAATACTTGTACGGCGGGCGGTATCAAGTTTTCTGGTATTACTTTCGATGTAACAAGCGAAGGTCTGCGAATCGGGGTTCCTGAAGTCGCTGGCGGTCAAATCAATATTCGTAACTTTAAAATTAACGAATCAGTCATAAACGACATAACTCTTAAAAACTTCACTATTCCTAGTGGTGGTTATGTCACCTTAGGTGCGCCAGATACATTAGGTGAGTCGGCGATCAATTTTGATGCGTATTTTGCAGCGGGCACCGGCTTCGACTTTATTTATTTCGATACTGATGATCAGCAGTTAAATGCAAATGTGTCCTTCAATGCACTGGCTTCGGATGCGGGTAGTGCTGCCACTAATTATTTCTCAGTAACCGACAGTTCAATTAACGTTCTTTCACCAAAAGATTCCAGTGGAAACGATCAAGGTCTACAAATTGCATTGGGCGATACCTCTACCAATACGGGTGGTATACGCGGAAGCATGAGTTTGAACGATATTATGTTAAAGCCTAATAATGCAGCCTCTGCACCTGTATTGGGCAGTGTCAAAGTAAATCTAGAAGTATTACCAGGCAGTTACTTAGAAGTGATGGGGCGTTAATCATGAAATTATCTACTAAATTACTCAGTCTAAGTTGTGTGCTTCTTTTACCTGTTCATCAAGCATATTCAATGCAAAGTATTGAAGAAGAAAACCTACGTTATGTGTCAGGGCAAAGTGGTATTGATGTTGACCTTAACTTTCAAGGAACCGTTGGTCGAGCTTACTTTGAGACCCAAGGCAATACTTTAAGTATGCGTAATATCAGTATTGATACTGATGGAACCGGTGATGGCTCTGGCATAGACAGACCTCTTAATATGGTTTTGGATTTGGTAACCCGTGGTAGAAAATCGGGTTTAGCGATTTCTATTACCGGTATGAATGATGTTGATTTGAAGTTTGAGCAGTTTAACGTCAACGGTGACCAAACTTCGGGTGCGATTGTTGATCAAATGCACTCTTATGGTGGATTAGCTCTCAATAACATTAATGATAATGGTGGCTATACCGATATTAATATTTTTGCTCGCGGTGCAAGTGGCGAAGAAGGTTTGCAGATTGAGATGAATCTGCCAGAGCTGCTGACTATGAATTTACAGTACACCGATTACGGTGCAGACAATAACAGCAGTGCCGATGATTTTAGCTTTGGTGGTGATATTGCTTTAAATAATTTCAGTGTTGAAAGCTCAGTTGATTTAATTTCAGGCCAAAATGCGGCGGGTGAAGAAATTGGTGGTTTGCATATAGGCGTTATTACTCAAACAGGTGATATCACTATGAGTAATATTCGTGCAGGTAATCAGCAAGGAACTATGGGGCGAGTAGTGTTAAATGGCTACAGAATGACTCCCGACAGCTACCTAACAATACAGGGTAAATAATAATGAAAAAAATAATCTGTATTCCTCTTTTTTGCAGTATGAACAGCTTTGCAATGCTGCCCATGCAAGATAATGATTTATCCGTTGTATCAGGGCAAAGTGGCATAACTATTGACATTACCACTAGTTCGGATGTGACTGTGGGTGAAGTTCGGTACGAAGATGCAACCAATGGTGACCTAGAAAAAGACGGTGGTGGTTCATTTTCATTACGCGATATCGCAATTAAAGAAACTGCATTTTCTTTTGATATTGACGTATCTGCTGCCGGCGAGCTGGTTATGAAATTAAATAACTTTGCAGTTACCGATATGGATATTGGCGCTTTACAGTTCAATTATGACAGCACGTTATTGGCAGTTGACCCAACGGTTGAGTCAACAGAAGCACAACTTCGTAATCAATACAGCCGCTTAGGTTCTTTAGCGGTCAATGATTTTACTCTGGCCTCTAATGCAGACATTACCTTTCGTTTCACCAATCAGGGTGAGCTAGCGTTTACCGCGGGTATGCCAACAGGGTCTTTTTTCCAGTTTACTTACATAGATGACGGTGAATTCATTTATGACGTTAATAGCGATGGAGACACCACCTTAAATGATACAGACGGTAAAAATTACTTATCGACGCGTGTCGAATTTGATGATTTTCGTTTAAACGACATTAAAATTAAAGGTGAGGGTGTAGGCAGTGATTCTTATATTGATATTTCGTTAGGTGGAACACAAGGTGGCATTTCCTTCAGAGATATCAATGTTAATGGGAAAATCATTGGCAGTGCTGGGTTTGAAAATATCAGCGTTAATCCAGTTAGTTATTTACATATAAAGGGTCATTAAGTAATGCGTATATTATTGGCTAAAAAACACATGTTTATTTCTTTTTCATTAGGCTTGGCGACTTTATTGTTCTCTGGCCTTTCATTGTCTTTTACTGGCGGTGCACAAAGCCCAGTATTAAATTACCTTCCTTCCCGTGATGATTCGAACACTGGAAGTATTGATGAATCCCAGCAAGGTTGTGTTTACCGTGAAAGTGATGCGTCAGGTGGAAGTTGGACGGTTGATGATTGTGACTATGCCGGCGCGCATTATGCCTGTTATAACGGCAGTGAATGGCAAGTGTCACAGGCATTGGGCACAGCAACTAATCCTGGCGAACCCCAGGATGGTAATGCGGGAGCGCAAACTAAGTCGCTTGACTTGTGGGATCCCGTAAAAGCTGACAACTTGTGTAAAGTAAACTTTGGGCCTTCCTATTTCTTTAGTGTGCCGGTTAATGCCGCAGAAGATGAAAAGCTTGGGGCTGCAATTACAGACATGATTGCCGCTAAAAAAAGGACTTGGCTTTATTATTATTCTAATACTGAAAATATTGCACTATCCGCCAATTATTGGTTGGGTAATCGAACTGAATATACCAACTTATTGGCGACTAACTTAGGTAATGCGGGTGATTTAGGTGATGGCGGGGTTGCAGATTGCACACTTATTAATCGTGATACCGGCTTATGGCAAGACGCACCGTGTTCTGAGGCTCATTCTTTTGCGTGTTATGACTCTGGTGCTTGGTTGATAACTGCGGCGCAGGAAGGTTGGAAATCAGGTTTTTCTGCCTGTGAAGCGGAATTTGGGCAGCAAACCTTGTATGCAGTTCCTCGAGATGGAGGTGAGAATATTGCTATTGCTGCAGCCGCTTTGCCTTCAGCGGGTACGGGGTTGGCGGCAGATTATAACAAAGTATGGTTAAACCGTTCAGATTTGGCGTATGAAGAGTTTTTCATTTCTAATCAAACGCGCCAAGCTTGGTGGGGGGTTGGGCAGCCAACTAATCGCGGGAATGCAGACTGTGCATTAGTTGACTCTTCTGGGAATTGGATTGCTGAATCTTGCAATGGCGTATTGGCTTACCATGCTTGTTATTTAGGAAATGATCAGTGGCAATTAACCAGCGATATACCAGGGTTAAAACATTCTGAATCTGCGTTAGGTTTTGGTTTATGTAAGCGTCTTGCTGAGAATGCTGAATACCGCCCACCCAATACTGCAGCATCCAATAATGCACTGGCGTTACTTGTAGATGCCTTGCCTGATAATAAATTTGTTTGGATCAATTACAGCGATCAAGGTAGCGAAGGTTATTGGAAGGTAGAAAGTCCATTTTTAGATTTTGTTAGTATCGATGGGATACTAGCGGGTGAGTCGCAAGATTGTGGTTATTTTAGTCTTGAAACCGATAATAAACGAAACTGGTTAGCGGGTCAGTGCTACGCCGGTGGTGCACCTTTACAGCAAGGTTTTGCTTGTACTAACGGTTATGAATGGAAAGTTGCTACAAATGCACTAGTCGATGGTGCTTCATTAGTTTCAGACTTATGGAAAGATGGTTTTACCGCCTGCGAAGCGGCTTTTGGAAAAGATTATGAATTTGCTGCGCCCTACGATGCGGATCAAAATTCCCGCTTGGCTTTAGCGTTAAGACTTTCGGGTAATACTCGTGCTTGGATGAATATTAATGATGCTAAGTCAGAAGGTAATTGGGTTGCTAATGGTCCCGTTGTTAATCTTTCCCCCGTTATCACTTCGTTGACACCTCAGAGAGAAGTTGCTGAAAAACAAGCGCTTAACTTATCGGTTACGGCAGTGGATCCAGAATCCGGTAATAATGTAGGGTTAACCTATCAATGGTCTATCATCGCTGAGCGAGTAGGGCAAAATAATACCGGAACGGATACTGTAATTACCCCTGTTCTAGTTAATGCGAATACCCCAACGGTGACGATTCCTGCGGTAGATTTAATCAACGATGATTATTATCTAGACCTGCAATTGCAAATCACAGACGCTGATACAGATTCCCCTGCAACGACCACCAAAGTAATAACCATTAAAGTTGTTTCACCGTTACGTGCGGCTTATGACTTTAATAATTTCACTAATCCTGCACTGGATATTAGTGGTAATGGGCATGACCTAGTTTTAGATCCAGCCCAGGTAGGCATTCAAGCCCATGCAACCGGTTCAAACGATAACTTTGCCAAGCTAGGTAGTGACGACTCATTCTCTATTGTTGGAACAGCCCCAAATGGTTTAATCGTGGGTGATACCAATGATGAATATACGGTTATATTCCGTTTTAAAATGGATGAATTACCGGCCGATGCTTTCGCGACCTTCTTGCAAAAAGGCGCAGCTGGTTCTAGACAGCCAGGGATCTTCTTTAATAAAGCGGGCAACAATATAAATTACACCAACTCCACAACGAGTGGCCAGAATGCATCAAGCGCAGTGAGTAATGAAGAGGTTAGATTAGATCAGTGGATGACAGTTGCTTATGTTAAAACGCCTACTGAAATGATCTTCTATATTGATAAGGCGGAGACTAATCTTGATCCGGCTCCTTGGAATACTGTTCCTGATAGTAGCCTTGTCTTAAATGGCACCAGTGTAGATTTTGAAGCGGGTGATTGGCACTTTGGTAATAGTCCTTTTACTTCTGAAGGGATTACCGGTGGTTTGGATGATATTAGAATCTATAATCGTGCATTAACAGCGGCAGAGCTAGCAACTATTTTCCCTGACCAGCCTCGAGGTAAGTTCCAATTTTCTAATACGCAAGAAGTCGGTGAAGAGAATGTAACACCGGCAGCAGTTAATGAAATTAATATTCCTGTAAGTCGTGTAACTGGGGATGATGGCGAGGTCTCGGTTGGCTATAAACTAGTGACTGGCTCAGCGATATTGGACACAGACTTTAGATTAAAAGGTGATACTTCTACAGGATCTGATCGCGGTACAGGCACTTTGACTTGGAGTATTCACGATGCAGTCGATAAGAATATCACTGTTGAGTTAATTGGAGATACTCTGCGTGAAGGAACTGAGAGTTTTACTGTCGAACTTGAGCAGTTAGCAACTGAGCCTGAGCTAGGTAGTAATACTATCATTGATGTGAATATCGTTGATAAAACGCCTAATCCTTATGGCGCAATTGGTATTGCACCGACAACTGCACTTGAAAATATTGCGGTCGATGAAGGGCAGGCCGGTGTTGTTACTGTTGAGCGTGTTGGTAGTGATAGTTTGGGCGCGTTTGATGTGACTTATGAAATTGAAGCCTTAACGGCAGATAGTACTTCTGATTTCACCATCACTCAGGCAGGTTTCACGCCTTCTGGCAACTCAGGCACAAACGTTGTTATAGGTGGTGGACGCTTGAGTTTTCCTGATAATGTTTCAGGAACGCCTGTTGCACGACAAGTGCAAACCATTAGCTTTGATGCAATATCAGATACTGAGCTTGAATTTGATGAACGCTTTGTTGTTCGTTTGTTAGCGGTAACAGACCCCGGCTCTTCAGCGTTAGCGGATCCTGCTAATAGTGCGATCTTGGGTACGGCCAATCAATATACTCAAGTTATTAACGATATCTCACCAGGCCGAATAAGTTTTGCTCAAGCAACGGCTTCTGTAGACGAAGTGGATCAAGGAAGCGGAAGCAATGTTGTGTTTGTTGCACTGCAGCGCTTGGGTGGTGATGATGGTGCAATGTGTGTCACATTGGATCTGGCTGTAAGTTCGACCGCCAGTCCTGCTGACTATACTATTACCTATTTGAATCCATCAGCTTCTGGGCAGGCTGATGTTTATTGGGCTGATCAAGATGATGATACTAAGCTAGTACAAATAACGGCTACCAATGATGAAGTCTATGACCCTAATGAACTTATTGAACTGTCGTGGGCTCGGAAGGCAAACTGTAATGGTTCAGCAACCGCTACCCCTTATGCGCCTGAAGTAACTGATAACGCGAGTACACAAATAACCATTAATGATTATACGACGCCGATTAAGCTGAAATTTACTGAAACCAATTATTCAGTTTCAGAATTGACTGCCAATAAAACGATAACGGTTCAAGCGACTCAATCGCGCCTTGCAGGAAATCCGACAGAAGGAGATTTCACCAACGGTAATCGCGTGAATAATAATGGGTTTACTGTGGATCTAACTCGGGTAGAAACCAGCGCTATTGAAGGCATTCACTTTGGTGATTTGTCGGCATTAGATACGATTACTTTTGCACCGGGTGAAACTGAAAAAACCGTTGTTGTTCCTATCGTCGATAACTGCGTAGCATCGCCAAGCTTGTCTGTTGGTTTCGGTTTGGTGGCTCCAGGCACGAATACAATACCTGTTGGCTTGATTGATGTTTCCAGTGCTTCCAGTAGTTTAGCGATTACTAATGCGTCACAACCTGTTGTGTTTAATGGTTTTGAATTTGACTCTACAGGTATTGCTGCAGCTAATAATGCTGGTTGGAAGAAAGCACCGGGTAATACTGACCTTACAAATATTGCTGTTACAGGGCCATTATCAGCAGGTGCATATAACCCGCAGATAGCTCAAATGAAACTCAAAGCAGATGTTACCCATAACTGTGTTGGGCAGGGCTCACTTCAAACTCAATGGAGTTATACTGGAGCGACTCCAAGTTTGCCTGCTTCAGGTATTTTGCCAGGCAATTTTAGTGTGGCACCTAATATAACAGGGTCTTCTGCAAATCGTTTTGTAACGGAAGCTATTACTTTACCGTTTGTAATCAGACCAACGGCTCTTAATTTCTCGTTACAAGTTACAGATACAGAAACGGGGGCCGTTTATAATTCTTCTAATACACCAGCATTAGCCAATACTTCTGTGACTGTTGATCAGCATTGGAGACCGATTGAGCATGATAATAATGGGGGCCGTTGTATTGGTTGGGAGGGCGCAGGAGCCCAAGTCTCTGGAGGCGAAAATTGCGCCAGCCTTCCTAATTCAAGTAAGTTTGCTTACAACGCATCTACGCAACAGGTGGTGTTCTATAATACCAATGCTGGCGCTCCGACTTGTCTTGACTATCAGGGCAAAGGAAATCGTTTAATTGCCGGTCAATGTGATGCAACATTTATTAATGATCAGAGATGGATCTTCGAAATAAATAGAGTGAAGCTGGCGAACGATACGGCTCTATTAGTTTGTAGAGATATATTGGGTCGACCCATTGCAGATACACCGGCTTTTGGCACCTGTGTGGGAGCTTCTCCTAACTGGAGTTGGTACGAGTTATAAACTTGCTTCGCAAAGACAGGGTAAAGATGTTGTACATCAGTTCAGCATCTTTATACTATGATGAAGTAAGTTCATATGTCATAGCTTGTTAATGCTACGAATTAACCAAGATTCAAAACCTTGTTGCTAGCAACAAGGTTAATAAAAATAATAATATTTATCAGAGTAAGAGCGATTCTATGAAGAAACTCGTTTTACATTATATAAGTTTCCCTTTGCTTCTTGGTGCTTTAAGCGCCCCAAGTTTTGCCTTAGAAGCTATGAATGATAATGAGCTGTCAACAACGACAGGCGAAGGCTTGGGTGTGATCGTTGATAATCTTTCTATTCATAGTGCTGATAAGGGTGAAGCTGGTGCATTTGAAATCATTCTTGATTTAAATGAAAACCCTGGGCAAGAACAGTTTATATTCAGTGAATTAAGAGTTCACAAAACGGGTACGGTCTCTGGCTCTGCAAATTCTGGTGGTAATTTTGGTACTATTGAAAATCCGGTTTATTTAGGTGATTTACGTGCCATAGATATTTATACGGGGAATGCTACTGATCCGAATGACACTGCTACTTCCGTGACCACCTCTCTACGAGCAGAGTTTCCGGGTTCATCCTTAACTCAAGTAGATCGTTCAACCAGTGTGCAGCAAAATAATCCAGCAGCTTACGCTGCAGCAGCGGCTCAGTTTGAGTCTAATTTAAGTGCCGTGACCGATAAGTTTACTGCGCATATCCGTTTTGACGATTACATTGCAGCAAATCCTGTAGGTAGCCAAGATAACTTTCGAGCAATGATTGACATTCAAGGTCTGCGTTTTTATGGGACTTATACTGATATCTTTGCCACCCAAGGTAAGGGGATTTCTCTTGCGGGTGCAACGGGGGTTTATATTGATCAAATAGCAGTGTCAACCTCTCTACCAACAGCGGCCAGTAAACAGAATGCTATTGATAATGGTGATTATGTAACCACACCTATTGATAGTCGCCTTACTTTTAATGGCATTGATGTTTTTACAACACTAGGTACTCGTGATCAGCCGCTAACCTTTGATAATGTCACCGATGAAAATGGCAATAACCAATTACAAATGGAAATATCGCCATTACCGGCTTCGGTCGGTGTTGCACCAAAAAGTAATGTCTATGTTAAAAGCATTTATTTTGGTGAAAAATATAATCCAGAGCTTAGAACCGGTTTAAGAGATGGTATGGCTGATGATGGCACTCCTGAAAATTATCATTACGCTTTTCAACCAGATGTTGGTAATACTATAGAAATTAAAGGTATCCAAGTTCAGCACCTGCGCATTACCACTATGGATATCTAAAGGGAAATAATCATGATAAAAAAAATAATATTAACAATGATTTCTTCTTGCTCTTTAGTATTAACTAGTCAAGCTGAGTTACTACCGATGAGCGATGAGGTTTTAAATGAAGTCTCTGGGCAAAGTGGTATCACTTTAAACGCAAAGGTTATATTAGGTGATGAAAGTAGCATTGTTTTTGCCAATACTTCCGGTAAGAAAAAAGCCGATGCGACTCCTGCTGAAACGGGCTATTTAATTATTGATGAGTTGCAAGGCGCTATTGAATTTGAAGGTTTAGGCTTTGATTTAGTATCCGATCTTAAAAATTCTGGCAAGTCTGCGTTGCAGTGGACCTTACCTAAAAAGATTACGGCAACCAACCTTAAAACAACTGGGATATATATTTCCAGTACGGAAGAGGTTAACCCTACTCCTGGCGTTAATTCTAGTACCTTTTTAATGGGCTTAGAGATGAATGGCGAGTTAAGCATGCCTGCTAATACCCAAATTTCTTTGTTTATTGTGGATTAATATGACTATGAAAAATTTTATAATTAAAAATCTACAAGCAGTTTCTGTATTACTTTTCCTGTCTGTTTCTTTGCAAAGCTCAGCCGATTTAACGGCTTTAAGCGACAATGCCTTAAGTGATGAGGCGCTTGGTCAAGTGACAGGGCAGGCTTTGTTTAAAATCGAAGAAGATACGGTTCCTAATTCAGAAGGTATAACCTTTACTAAGCTAACCTTAGGCTTAGAAATAGCCATGAACGTTAATATCGATGAGTTGAATGTCGGTCGCTATTATCGTCAGGGTGGTAACACCTGTATGGCTGGGCAGAAGGGGCGTTTCTGTGATAATACACTCGCGACTGATCCTTTTAACTCATGGAATTGTACTGAAGATAAATGTGGTGGTATTGATGATTACACCTCTGATGGTTCTCCGTTTAGTGCTTCTGCTCTAGTTCATGGTGATCTTATTGGTTTGAGTGGTAGTGAAAAATCAGCTGCTGCGTTAGCGGCTATTATTTCAGGAGACCATTATAAAAATAGTGCGCCTTTTACAAGGGGTGACATTTTTAAATCGGGATTTGAGCGTACATCAGATACTGATATACGTCTTCGCGATATGACGTTTGGTCGAGTTATTGAAAATCCTGATGGCACAGAAACATTGGAAGATTTCATTATTAAAAAACCTTTTATCCAGTTCGCCCATGATGATACTGGAGGAGTGAGAAAAATTGCCGGCTTGCGTATTGGTTTTGGCTCTTCATCGGGGGTGCAAGGGCAGGCTATTGATGCTGTGTCTGGTTTTATTCGCCCAGTGATCGATGTACATGTTGATGCGGGGACAATTATAGGAATTCCTGTGGGCGAGTCTGATTTTACATTTGCTCCTTATTTAGGTGGGGTGCGTACACCAGGCTTTATTGATGTTGATCCAACTAAAACCTTAGTAGCTCCTTGTGAGGGTTCATCTCTTGTTTGTGGAAACGTAGCGGATGCTGCTGGTATTGCTGAATCTTCACCGCAAGCTCAGTTGTTTCCAATACAAAATTTGGTATTAGATGATTCGCCAGTAGTTTGGCTTTCAGTGCAAAGTAAAGATGTTACATACCCATCAGATACGGTTGAGGTTCTTAAGGATAAGTCTAATCCCAACTCAGGCACAGAGACTGTTAAGTTCGATTATGAGACTGCAAAAGCAGGTTTCTGGTTTAACCTGGGGGCTTTAAATTTAACTAAGAATGGTTCTCCAGTGCTTGAGGGTATATCGGGAGAAAGTACTTATACAGCTGCTAGTTTGGCTGAATTTAATCGAATTTCTGGGCTTCAGGGTAAAACGGCAAAACCTTTACACCCGGATAACTATTTTACTAATCACCCTAACAATGCTAAATATCCTCAGAGTAATAACTATTATTAAATTTTTGGTTGAGTCAATTATTGGTATTTCAATACTATTAATAGACAGCTCTAGATAACCAGCTTAAATAAATAGTGTTATAAATTAAAGGCCCTTTTTAGTTTCTAAAAAGGGCCTTTTTTTGTTCTTTGTTTTCATGTATGAGCTCTAGTTATTTATTCTTAGTTATTTACTCTTAGTTATTTATAGGTATAAAAAAAGCCCTTAATAAATACGTTTATTAAGGGCTCTAAGAAAGCAGTTAGTATACTAAAACTGAATGTTTAACTTTCTTGTTGGCTTTGACCAGACAGTTGAGAAAGCTGTAATTCACTAAGAATAGTAAAATCTCGAATTTGGTTGCTGTGTGCATGCAATGATTTTAATGAAGTCATTGATTGCAGTGGGCTTAGGTCTTGTACGTAGTTTTTTTGGATGCCTAGCTCGGTAAGTTCAGTTAACGAACTGATTGCATCTAGGTCATAAATTTGGTTACCACTTAAATAAAGGCTCTGTAGTTTTGTAAGCTCTACTAATGGGGTAATGTCTTGAATATTATTGAAGCTTAGGTGCAACAATTTCAATTCGGTCAGTTGTTCAATACCTTCTAGTGTCTGTACACCTTGGTTATTGCACACTAACGCTGTAATGTCCTCTACGAACTCGCGACCAGTGCTCTGAATGCACTTGTTTAAAGAGTAGTCAGATACAGAAAGGCTACTAATAGGAGTGCGCATTTGTGTATTAGCGCTGGCAACGTCAACGTTATTTTGTGTATTGGCTTGTGATGTTTGGCTAGATGATCCGCCTTGTCCACCGCAACCAAGCATAGCAAGACTTAGCGAGCTAACTGCTATTGCTGCACCTAGTCTGTTTAATGCATTCATATCATTACCTATTAAATTATTTTTGTATTTATTATGTAGGTTTATCCCTGAATAGTAACATTATGTGAATGAATGCCCAAAGGGTATTCAGTATATCTTTACATAAAACTATCAAAATTCTTTAGCTTGCGGGTTTTCATCTTAGGGTTAATAGTTGGGGTTAAAAAATTGGGTATTGTCTGGCTTATTTGCAGATTATGCTTTGGATAAATGATAAATTGGTTTTTTGCTGTTTGTTATCACTATTTGTAATTTTTCTAGCGTGGCGCACGGATGTTCAGACTTTACCATTCCAATGATCTTGATGTTTTAAAAGAGTTGCTTGTTCATGAAATGCAGCAAGGTGATAATGATCCTTTTATCCCCGAGCAGATATTAGTGCAAAGCCAAGGTATGGCACATTGGCTTAAACTTCAAATTGCTGAATCCTTAGGCATTGCAGCTAATATTGAATTTCCTTTGCCGTCGAGCTTTGTTTGGAAAGTATACAACGCTGTTAAACCTGATCTACCTAAGAAATCTCATTTTGAAAAAGAGTTGATGACGTGGAAATTAATGCGTTTATTACCGACTCTTATTATTGATCAACACGACGTTGATGAAGCCTCTAAGACCCTATTCTCTCCCATTGCACACTATTTAGCTCCGAGAGTTATCGGCGAAGAGATTGATCAAAAAAAGGTGTATGCCTTAGCTGATAAAATAGCCGATACGTTTGATCAATATCTAGTATATCGCCCAGATTGGCTATTGGCTTGGGAATCTGGCGAAGATGACATTGCAGGCGGTGATGTGAGTCATCAACCTTGGCAGCCAGAATTGTGGCGTAGGTTAGTTAAAGACAGTGAACAGCTTGGGCATAGCTTATTTCATCGTGCTCGGTTAACCGATAATTTAGCCGATATAATGGGTGAAGGCCACGAAGGTCTTAAGAATTTCTTACCAACAACTACTCATGATAAACCGGCGCGTATCTTTGTATTTGGTATAGCAGCGCTGCCTGGTACATATTGGCAGGTTTTAAATGCGATTAGCCAATACATTGATGTCCATTTCTTTCTATTAAACCCTTGTCGTAATTATTGGGGGGACATTGTTAGTGAAAAAACTCGTGCCAAACTGATGCTAAAAGATGCTAGTGCAGACAATTACTTTACTGTCGGTAATCCATTATTAGCGTCTTGGGGTAAACTTGGCCGGGATTTTATGACCTTAGCCCACGAAACCGTAAATGATGGTGGCTTTGATACTTACTTTCAAGATATTGAGGCGTTTAAAGAAATAGGCAGTGAATTTAAGCAAAAGAATTTGCTGGAAAATATACAGTATGACTTTTTAGAATTAAAAAACCGCAGTAAAGCCGCATTTGGTCCTAAGGCACTTGAAAACAGCCAGGATAAGTGTGTTATCGACACTGGAGACCAAAGTATTCAAATGGTTAGTGCTCACTCGCCGCTTAGAGAAGTGCAGACACTGTTTGATCAGATGCTAGGTTGGTTTGATCGTGATGCATTGGATAAGCATAATGAAGATCCATTAAAACCTCGCGATATTTTAGTGATGGTGCCGGATATCGAAGTGTATGCACCTTATATCGAAGCAGTGTTTGGGAGTGCTAGTGATGATCAGCGCATTCCTTGGGCAATTGCGGATCAGGCGTTGAATAAAGAAAACCTCATTATTGATTCGTTTTTGCGTTTGCTACAACTTCCCAGTAGCCGTTTAACCATTACTGATGTTATTGAATTGTTAGAAGTCCCTGCTATTAGCCAACAATTTCAGATTGAACTAAACGAATTAGATCAAGTGAAGCAGTGGCTGAGTAAAGCTAATATTCGCTGGGGGTTAGATGAAAAACATCGTACTGATTTAGGTTTGCCAAGTTGGAGCGAAAATACTTGGTTTAAAGGCTTACAGCAATTGCTATTGGGTTTAGTTATGCCCGATAACGCACAGGCTTTAAATCAGTTTTGGCCTGTGGCTAGTGTCACCGGCAGTCAAGCTGAATTGCTGGGTAAATTGATGGCCTTTATCGATCAGCTCGATTATTGGTATCAGACTTTAAATTCTAAACAGTTGTTAACTTCACAGCAGTGGCAAGACTTATTATTGCAGTTAATTAGTGATTTTTATCCCCAGCAAGCGCAGGACGATAAAGGTTTAAATGATCAGGTTGTATTGCAAAAAATACGTGATCAACTTCAGACTTGGCGGGAAGAATTACTTGAAGCGGGATTTACCCTGTGCGCAGAAGATTCGCTAAGTCATGGCGTTGTGCTGCAATACCTCAGCACTTGTTTAGGTAAGCAGGTCGGTTGGCAGCGTTTTTTATCTGGGCCAGTTAACTTTTGTACTTTAATGCCAATGCGCAGTATTCCTTTTAGAATTGTGTGCATGTTAGGGATGAACGATGAGGATTATCCTCGCCGTGTGCCTCCGCAAGGTTTTGATCTAATGGCGCAAGGTGAATATCGCCGCGGTGATCGCTCACGTCGTGAAGACGATCGCTATTTGTTTTTAGAGGCGGTGGTTGCTGCGCAAGAAAAACTGTATATCAGCTATCGTGGACGTGACAGCCGAGAGAACACAGAGTTGCAGCCGTGTGTTTTGGTGAGTGAATTAATCGACTATATTGCCAATGGCTATGTTTTGAACGGTGATGAAGCACTGCCACATGCAGACAGTGAAATAAAATTGCGCAATTATCTGATCACCGAACAAAAGTTGCAGCCATTTAATTGTGATTATTTTGTGCCCACAAAACCATTCGAGCTAGGTTATCAAGCATTGTGGCAACAAGTGGCGCAAGCGAGTGAGGAAGTTCTAACTGATAATCATAACTCGTCGTCTAGTTTTGTATCATCGCCATTAGCAGATGACCGTGATAGCAGCATTCGCTTGAACCCAGAACTTGAGGATATTAAACATTGCTTAAACAATCCTTGTAAGTTTTTTATTCAACGTCGCTTAAACGTTAACTTAACCCAATATTGGGATGAAGTTGAAGTCGATGAGCCTTTTGAGTTAGATAATTTACAGTCGTATTTGCTTAACGAATCACTATTACATACTCAGTTAGTGGGTAATAAGGATTTTGACCTCGATGTATTTAAGCAACAACAAAAATCATTAGGTCATTTGCCGGTTGCTAATTTTGCCGATCACTTAATAAATAAAAGTGAAAAGCGTACGACGCCGTTAATTGAGGCGATACATCAGTTGCTATCTGGCTCAGAAAAATTATCACCGCAAAGTTTTTCTGTAAATTTTGAAGCTATCTCATTGATACAAAATCAGAATGATAAGCAGCATTTAAATGAAAGCTATCAATTAAATGGTCACTTAGAGCATTTAATTGAACAAGACGGTAAGTATAAAATTTTACATTATCGTAGCGGTGCCTTTAGGGAAAAACAGGTCGTTAACTTATGGTTAGAGCATCTTTTTGCCTGCGCTGCTGGTTTATCTGTTAGTACTAGTGTTGGCTTTGGTATTTCACAAAAGCTTCGAGGTAAAAATAAAATTGATGTGATTGATCGTTGTGAATTCTCTCCAGTTTCCGAAAATATGGCTCAAAGCTATTTGTTAGGGCTGATTGAGTTTATGAATCTTTGTCACCAGCAACCACAACCTTTCTTTTTAAAATTAGCAATGACTTACTTGGCTACAAAGAACGATGAGAAAAAGCTGGAGGTATTAGGCAAATCTCAAGACAGCGAGTTTAGTGAAATAAATAATGAGTTTGTCCAACGCTGTTTTGGTGAAGCTATTAATAGCAATGCTGTCGAGTTCTTAATGGAGCATACGCCATTATGGGAAAAAACATTAGCGCCCTTATTTGATTATTTAGTTAACGATGATGATGTTGCTTCAGCATCTGCTGAAAAATCTGCTAAAAAAGGAGAAAGCTAGTCATGAAGATTCTGCAAGCTGAAAGCTTTCCTCTTTTAGGCAAACGTTTAATAGAAGCCAGTGCGGGTACGGGTAAAACCTATACCATTGCTAACTTATACTTACGCGTACTATTGGGTGATCATGCCTTAGGTTTAAAACCCGTTGATCGTATTTTAGTAGTGACTTTTACTCGCGCCGCAACCGAAGAATTACGCGGTCGAATACGTGATCGAATCCGTCAGTTATATGAAGATGTATTGCGCCTTGAGCAAGACCCTGAAGACAGCAATGATCAGGTAGATCCTTATATCAAAGCTTTAATTGCTTGTACAAAAGATAATTTTTTCAGTGAGGATTACCCTAAAAAACGCAAACTCACAGAGTGGCTGCAAGCAAACTTAGCCCAAATGGACGAGTCGTCTGTGTTTACTATTCATGGTTTTTGTCAGCGTATTTTAAAACAGTTCGCCTTTGACAGTGGGGTAGGTTTTGAGTCAGAAATGATTTTGGATGCTCAAGAATATTTGCGCCGTGCAGCGCAAGATTACTGGCGTGAACTGGCTTACAACATGAAGCATGATGAGTTGGCCGCGCTGCTAAACAATGTTAAAAGTCCAGAAGATATTTTTTGGAAAGTTAAAGGTTGGTTACAGCAAGAAAATATTCAGTTACTTCCAAAAGCTAAGCCAAATTTAAATTTTTCTAGTGCTTGGCAGCAAGCTAAAAAGAGCTTTGAAGTTGCGGCTAAAGAATGGCAAAGTTTTGCAGAACAGGACGCAAACGACTTAATTGAAGGTTCTGGCATTAGTAAAAAAAGTTTTACCAAGGTCACTCGCCCTAAGCGTATAAAAGCAGCTAAAACATTTTTTGCTAATGCTCATTTTAGCGGATCCATTCCTGAAGATGTGCTGGCCCTTGGGCAGGAAAATTTATTCGAAAAGACTATAAAGGGTGCAGCGCCAGAACATAAAGCTTTTCGTTTAATCGATCAGCTAGCACAACACTGCGACGATATGGTTGCCGTATTGCCTCACCATATGTTGGTACAAGTAAAAACGAAATTTTGGGCATCCATGGAGCAAGCCAATTTAATGAATCCTGATGATTTATTACGCTTACTGGCTAATGCTTTACGCGGTTCACACGGTGAAGCGTTGGCCGATCATATTCGTCAGCAATATCCATTTGCCATGATTGATGAATTTCAAGATACCGATAGTTTGCAGTATGAAATTTTTAATCAGGTTTATAGCAAAGAAGACCGTTCTGGCTTATATATGATTGGTGACCCGAAGCAGGCAATTTATAGTTTTCGTGGCGCTGATATTTTTACCTATTTAAAAGCGGCGCAAGCTCTGAGCGCTGACAGTCGTTTTACTTTAAATAAAAACTGGCGCAGCCATAGCGATTTGGTGGCCGCGACCAATACGTTATTTGCTCGCCATAATGAACCTTTTGTCTTGCCTGGTAAGATCGAATTTCAGCCTGTTTTATCTGCCGAAAAATCTGATGCTGGCTATTTTCATTATCGAGACTCGGTTGCCAAAAATACAGCCACGCAGAAAAACAAACCTGCGCCTTTAACTTTATTGCTCAACTCTGAAGTTGTGAATCGAGATCATGGCCGTTATAACGCTGCTCAGATGTGTGCCAAAAGTATTCAGCAACTGTTATTAAAAGGTTGCTTAAAAAACAAACACAATTCAGATTCACAAGCGCTTAGTGCTGGTGATATTGCGGTACTGGTACACAATCGAAAACAAGCAAAACTGGTTAAAGAAAACCTGAAAAAATACGGTATTAATAGTGTATTTTTATCTCGTGACAGTGTTTTAAATTCGTTAGAAGCGCGGGACTTATTACGTTGGCTGGCAGCGATTGCAGAACCACAAAACGAACGTTTATTCCGCAGTGCACTGGCCTGTGAAAGCTTGGCTTATGATGCCCATTATTTGTCGTCGTTATTAAATGATGAAGTACTGTGGGAAGCTGAACTGTCTTTTTTATATGAATTACGTGAGCGTTTTAATCAACGTGGTGTAATGGCGTTTATCATGGCGCTGTTGAAGAGATTGACCAATATCGATACCGCTACCGATAGTTGTAATGATGCTAATACAGAAGAAATGCTGGCAGTAAGATTGCGCAAGCAAGTAGATGGCGAACGTAAGCTGACTAACTTTTTGCATCTTGGTGAGATTTTGCAGCAAGCCAGTAGCGAGCTAGGCATTAAGTCGGGGTTTTATAATACTGATGGTAAAGGATTATTAACCTTGTTGCGTTGGTATACCGAGCGCTGCCAGAATGCCCTGTTGCATCAGTCAGAAGAGCAGCAAATACGTTTAGAAAGTGATGCTAACCTAGTGCAGATAGTGACTATTCATAAGAGTAAAGGTTTGCAATACCCCGTGGTGTTTTTACCTTTTATGTGGGACGAAGACAATACGACGACAAGGCACGGAGTTATCTATCACAGCGATCTGAGAACTAATAGCGCTGATACTAAAGAAGATAGCAGCAAAGAAAACGGCACTGAAGGAAACGGCACTGAAGGAAACGGCACTGAAGGAAGAAATAGTACCGAAACCGTGCTGACGATTGATACCAAGCCTAATGAAGCAGCGAAGAAAAAGCACATAAACGAAGTGCGAGCAGAAGCCATGCGTTTGTTATACGTGGCATTAACACGAGCTGAGCAAGCCTGCTTTGTACAAATAGAAAACATTCAAAATAGATCTAAGGGGATATTACTCAATTCTGCGATTGGTTATTTATTGGAACAAAAAGACGTCAGTATTGATGCACTAACAGAGCGTTTTAGTGATGTGATCGGCGAAGGTAAATTGGCGCTGTCTTATTACAATGATTGGTTAACTCAGTTAGATTCTGTTCCTGTATTAGCTAAAGTTGATACTGCTGAAAAACCTGTGCTTAGCTTTGCGAAATTTAAAGGTAAAGTTTGGGATAATTGGCGCTTAACCAGTTACAGCCAATTGGCTAAATTAGATAGCCGTGTAAGTGTAGTGCAGACAGATACTTCATTTGATATGGATGCGGAAGATGTGGCAGACAATGTAGCCTCTCTTGTTAAACAACCAAATACCGAAATACATATCAATGATGTTAGTGAAAGCTCAGATAAAAGCTCAGATAAAAGCACACAACTGACTCCCTTTGATTTTCCAAGAGGTGCAGGCCCTGGCACTTGTTTGCACGGGATTTTAGAAAATTGGGATTTTATCAGCCATGATACTTTAGAGGATCAGGTGAAAAAGCAATTAACCTATTATGGTATTAATCCCGAGCTTGTGCCAATGACGATTAACTGGATGCAGCAGGTGGTTACTAAGCCGCTAGCCGACGCCCAATGTTGTTTGGCCGATATTAGTGAGAAAAATCGTTTAGTTGAAATGGAATTTTATTTGCCTATGACGGAGATTCGTGCATCGGGAGTGATGCCATTATTAAAAGGTCGCAGGTTAGCGTTTGAACCTATGCGAGGACAATTAAAGGGATTTATTGATTTAATTTTTCGCCATGAAGGCCGCTATTATGTGGCGGATTATAAGTCGAATTATTTAGGGGATACTATTGAAGATTATCACCCAGAAGCATTACAAGCCGCGATGGAGCATCATCAATACGATTTACAGTACTGGATTTACAGCATTGCAGTGGATCAATATTTAAGTCGACGCATTACCAATTACGATTATGAAACCCATTTTGGTGGGGTATATTATTTTTTCTTACGTGGCATGAGTAGCAATTCCAATGACACTTTAGATAACAAGGGTGTGTTTTTTACGCGCCCACAAAAATCACAATTAGATAAATGGAAAGCCTGGCTGTTAGGCTCGTCAGTCGAGACGAAAGCAGATAATCAACAGTTGGGGTTATTTTAATGACAAATTCAGCTATCACGGATTCTAAAAATCTTAAACCCTGGTTAAAAACTATCTTTGCTAATGAAGAAATGGGCCTGCATTTAAAAGCCATCGATTTAGAATTGGCAAATACCTTATGCCAAAACGAAATGCTTGCAAAAGAAAAATCGGATGGTGGTATTCATTCTGAAACGGCTGTTAAAGTGTATGCGTATTTAGTGATCAAACTAAGCCAAGCATTAACCCGTGGTGAAGTCTGTATTGAGATAGCGCAGCTTTTTGATATTCAAAAGAAGTTGGGTATTAGCCTAGAGCAGGTGACATCTTATTTGCCAGAATTTGTTACTCTGCATCACATGGCCTTAAAAGAATTAACACAGCAAAATCCTTATGATTTGGTGATTAATTACCCACTAGTATTAATGCAAGGGCGTTTGTATTTTTCGCGCTATTGGTTCTACCAGCAGCAAGTATTTTTCTCGATAAAAACGCGGTTAGAGAGGGCGCATTTACATTCACCAATGGCCGAATTAGGCGAAGTACTTCAGCAGTTGTTTCCTGAAAAATACATTGAAAGTACTGGCTTTGCCTCTGAGCCTAATTGGCAAATGCTAGCGGCAGCGAATGCCTGTTTAAACCGTTTTAGCGTGATTACTGGTGGCCCTGGTACGGGTAAAACCACCACGGTTACGCGTTTACTAGCTGCCTTGATTAGCCAGCAGCCAGATTTACGCATTGCTTTGGCGGCGCCAACCGGAAAAGCAGCAGCACGCTTGGTTGAATCCATTTTAGCGGCAAAAACTAAGCTAGCAGAAAGCTTTCCTTTAGCGGCAAAGATCCCTGTTAGTAGCTTTACCCTTCATCGTTTATTAGGTTGGCGACCGGATGGTTTTTCTTATAACCATAATAAGACCTTACCGTATGATCTAGTGGTGGTGGATGAAGCCTCAATGGTGGACTTACCTATGATGGCGCAACTAATGCAATCGTTAGCTGATCATACAAAGCTCATATTGTTGGGTGATAAAGATCAGTTAGCCTCGGTAGAAGCGGGCAGTGTGCTGGGGGATTTGTGCGATAGTGGTGTAATGGTGAATGGTTATCATGCTCATGGCTTACAAACGCAAAGGGCGCTGCAGTTAGAGAGCTTGTGTGGTCTACAAGCCGGATTTTTAAAAAATTACATAGAAGCCGATGCGCCGTTAATGGCGAACAGTTTAACTCAGCTTAGAAAGAGTTATCGTTTCACCAGCGATTCGGGTATTGGTCAGTTAGCCAGTGCGGTGAACGCCGGCCGTTATGATGAGATTGAACAGAGTTTTGCCCAGTATAACGATATTCACTTGTATAGCGCTTTGTATTCTTTGGATCGTACAGAATCGGAACAAGCCAACGTCAAACAAGCAGAGCAAGCTTGGCAGCAGCAAGTGGTTAATGGTTATGGTATTTATTTAAATGCTATCGCAAAGGGCGAGGGCCCCGAGATGGTATTAGAATTGTTTAATCGTTTTCAATTATTGTGTGCCTTACGCCAAGGGAAATCTGGCTTATTGGCTTTAAATGAGCGTATACAGTCTTTGTTACAGGTACGCGGGTTGCTAACGTTGGCTGTTGATGCAGCCCTTTCAAGCTATCAGTCAGGGCAGCAGCGCTGGTATTCAGGTCGGCCAGTGATGATTACTCGCAATGATTATGAGTTGAATTTATTTAACGGTGATATTGGTATTGCCATGATGGTGCCCGTTTTGCCTTCTCATTCAAAAGGCGCGGCTGCAGAAAAAGAGCTGCGAGTATGTTTTATTGCTGATGGAAAGGTGAGAAAGATTTTGCCTTCGCGTTTACCAGATCATGAAACGGCCTTTGCCATGACGGTGCATAAAAGCCAAGGCTCGGAATTTACCGATGTGGCCTTAGTATTGCCCGAAAGCCATTCACCAGTGATTAGTCGTGAATTAATTTATACGGCGATTACTCGCGCTAAAAGCAGTTTTTGTTTGTATTCAAATCGAGATGTGTTGGAGCGCGGGGTAAGTTTTAGAGTTGAGCGTGCTAGTGGCTTGCGAGATTTGCTTTTTTAAATCCTAAGACGATATCGTTATTGATTATGGTGTTATACGACACGCCGTGAATACATCCTTGTAGGCTCATAGACCCCATCCCTGGGGTCTGATGGTCTATAACGCCACAATCAAATCCGCTATCTAATCCCAATATTTGAAATTAGCTCAGTACTTCAAATTTAAGGTCAGCGTCTTGCTCTAGACGTTCAATTAAACGATCACCCAATAAGGTCGATGTGGTCCAAAACCCACCTTCTTTATCGGCTAATAATTCAGTGTCTAAGGCTAAACATGCACCGACTTGACCAAGCATTTTGCTGGTGGAGCCGTACCCTGGGTCACCTTGACCAACCACTTTAGTATGAATTTCTTTACCGGATGGGGTTTTGCCAATGAAACGAATGTCGTAATAGCCTTCAATTTGTTGTTTTGGGCTTGGGCCTTCACCTGGCTTGGGTAAAATATAGTTTTCGAGTAACCAGCGTGAAGGTTTTAACGCAGCTCCTACCAAAAAAGCACCTAAGCCACCGACAATCGCAGTAGCGGTTAAGCGACCTTTTAGCCCTTTACCTACTAACATGGCTTCGTCGTATTGAAAGTCTTTGCCATATAAGCCGCCTAATAGTGCATTTGAACGGAATACAATACGTGTGTTAATTGCCGCCATGATAAAAGGGGCAGTCCAACCTTTAAAGTTTTTATCGAATGTGGGTTTTTTAGTATCGAATTGTCGTGCGGTGTGACCGTGGTTAGCAGGGCAGATAAGATAGGGATTCATTAGTTTTTTACGCAATGACGAATCTTTGGTTGCTTCTTGAGTGATGTTGATCATGCTGGCGATAGTGCCACCCGATGCACCCCCTTTGGCGGCTTTTACCCGCATAGCTACTTTATTGCAGTAATCACCTAAGCGATTTTTAGCTTCGCGTTGGGTGAAATAAACTCCCATGTCGGAGGGGATTGAGTCAAAACCGCTGCAATGAACAATACGTGCACCACTGGCTTTGGCGCTGGCTTCGTATTTATTCAGCATACGATCAATCCATTGCACTTCACCGGTAAGGTCGCAGTAATCCGTGCCTGTTTCGGCGCAAACTTTAACAAGTGTTTCACCATAAAGCGCATAAGGCCCTACCGTCGAAATAATCACCTTGGCTTGGGCACACATAGTTTTAATGGCTTCTTCATCACCGGCATCAGCAATCATACTGGGAATGTGAGTTTGACCACTGCTTTCCTTAACTTGATCTAGCTTAGCTTGCGATCGACCAGCGACTGCCCAATTTAAAGATTCTTGGCCTTCATTATTAAAAGTGTTGCCTAGGTATTTAACTAAAATTTGGCCAACAAAGCTGGTGGCACCAAATACAACAACATCAAATTGAGTGCTCATTGCACGATCCTTTTTATTTTTAAAATGATTGACAACAGATTAACAAGATTCGCCATGTTGAGAAACAGCTTTTAAATGTTCTTTCATGCTCAATCACTTTTTACCTAATGCTGTGAAATTGATATGATCACGGTTTTAGCCTCTGCCGCTGCGGATCCTTTATATATGCGCCTTGTTTTAGCACCTCTTGAAGGGGTTATGGACCATACTGTTCGAGAACTACTCACCGATTTAGGTGGCTATGACTTGTGCATTACCGAGTTTTTGCGTGTATCCAATAAGCAGCTTTTGCCCCCTAGAACTTTTTACCAGTTAGCTCCCGAGCTTGAAAATCAGGGGCTTACACCATGTGGTGTGCCGGTGCGTTTACAACTGTTAGGTTCGGATCCTGATACTTTAGCAATGAACGCTCAACGTGCGATTGAGTTGGGCTCTCATGGCATTGATCTTAACTTGGGCTGTCCTGCCAAAACCGTGAATAAAAATAAGGGTGGCGCAGTATTATTAAAAGAACCCGAATTGATTCATAGTGCAGTGCGCTCCATGCGCTCTGCCATTCCTAGTCATAAAACCTTGTCGGTAAAAATTCGCTTAGGGTGGGATACGCCCGATCATGTGCATGAAATTGTAGATGCCATTATTCAAGCAGGCGCGGATGAATTGACCATTCACGCTCGCACGAAAGAAGACGGTTATAAAGCAGAGGCGATTAAGTGGCATTATATTGCCCAGGTTAAACAGCGTTTAGCAAAAGAGGGTAAGCAATTTTCTATTATTGCTAATGGAGAAATATGGAACAAAGAAGATGCGCTTAAATGCCGCGAGCTATCGGCTTGCAACGATTTAATGATTGGTCGCGGAGCATTAGCAACCCCCAATTTAGCAGCGGTTGTGGCAGGAATCAGTGACAAAATGAGCTGGCTTGCTGTGGTCGAAATGATTTTAAATTATCGCAAAGTGCAAGTGATTGGTTCAAAGGGCCATCATTATTCTAGCCGAGTGAAACAATGGTTAAGTCAAATGCGGCAATCTTATCCGCAAGCTAATGAGTTGTTTTTTACGATAAAACGCATTAAAAAAACCGATGATATGCAAGCCGCAATCGAATCGTACTTAGAAGCGTTGGTGTTGGATAAAGTTGATCTTTGGCAGCAAAGAATGAAAATCAGCAGTTAAAATCAGTAGCTAAAACTTTGGCTACAATCAAAATTTGAGAATTAGGAGTTTATTGTGAAGTGGGAAGTTGATAGTCAATATTATCACCGTGGGGTCAATGCGAGTGAGCAAGAGAGCGATATAAAACAAGCAGTTTTAGATGCAGCTGAATACGCTTTTGAATTACTCGATGACAACATCGAAGATGATTCAATGTTTTGTGTATTTGATTGGAACTTCGATAAGCAAGCATTAACCATAATGGTTACTGACCCTAGCAAAACAAAATTCGCCAAACATAAAGTAGAATTACGCTTACAAGGGTTTGCCGCGCACATAGCAAATAAAGAAGATCAGCAGGAGCAGATTCAGCTGTGGATTCATAATCATATAACCACCGCCGCTGGTTTCCTTCGGTATTCTTTGGTGGCTGCCATGACAATAAATGGTGACCCAAGAAGCTCATTATTGTTGTAGGTTAAAAAAACGACTTATTGAAATCGATAAGTCGTTTTATCTGTCTTGAATTCACTTTCTTGAATTAACGGTCTTGAATTAACTGTCTTGTACCAACTAAGTTGTATTTGCTTATTTTTTTTGCAGTTCGTCTTTATTAAGTGTTGTTAGCGCTTGCCAGTTTTCTGGTAAATCAATGCTGTGAGCAAATAACAAGCGCGGGTCTTGGTTATTGAGTACACTCTTTTGATACAAGCTTTGAATGTCGGCCAGCTCGATGTTTGCCACCTGCTGAGCAATGGCCTCATTGGTATCAAAGGTTAGGCGGTTAACTTCAATGTTGTGCCAAAAATGGCCGACTTTCTCTGACATATTTTTCTTTTTGCTTACCAGACGGCTGATTAGCCCCTGCTTATGATCTTCAAAAGCTGCGGGTGTTAAGGACGCTAAGTGTGAGCTGAAATCATTAAAAAATAATTCAGTTTCTTGCATAATGGCATTTGCACTGGCGTTGGGTGATTGCACAATAAAGATCAACCCTGGTACAGCATTTTGTGGGAAGGGCGAAGCCGAGACAATGTATCCCATCTTTTTCTCGGTTCTTATCCATTGGTAATAAGGTGTACTAACAATTTGTGCCAGCAACGCATAATGAGCACGGGCTTTATCGGATGTCATTGGATCAAATTGCTGACCTTGAATATACAGGCTAATGGCGCTGTCTGGGTGTTGTTGTGAGATAGTTTGTAAATATTGATTGCTAGCTTGATTATTAGCACCTTGATTATTAGCAGCTTGATTATTAGCAGCTTGATTATTAGAAATGTGGCTAATCTTAGCAGGTTCTATGCGCTCACCCGCTGGCTGATAAGCCTCTTTAATAACCTTGCTAATAGCCTCTGCAGCTTCTGGTTCAAGAGTGCCATGAACGTAAATATCGGCATACAAAGAGTTTTGTAAACGCTGATTAAACGCTAGCACATCGTTTAGGGTAACGGTATCCAATTCACGTATCAGGGTTTCTTGGCTAAAGCTTGGATTACGCAACCAACGACGCAATTCGCTGATTGTTCGTTCGTAAGGCTTAGCTTTGAGTTGGTTTTCTAAACGCCGCTTTAGTTGTGCTTTATAGCGCTTAAATTCTTCTTCGCTGACATTGTCTGCGGTCAGTGACGACATAGTTGAAACAATGCTTTCTAATAAGATGTGGAGTTTATCGTGATAGCCTGACATGGATAACTCTAAGCCACGATCACTAGCGCGGAGCTGATAATTTAAACCCGCAATGTAGGCTGAATAGGTGTAGCTGCTAATTAATTCGTTCACGCTGTGGCTAAATAATTGAGCAACTAATCGATCTTTTGCGTTATCTGTGACGTCTTGGTTGTGAAGATTAATAAAAACCTTCGCCTTGGGTAAGCGAAATTCGTGCTCTGGGTAGTACCAAAGACGCAGCCCTTGTTCATCAATGATGGTTTTGGGGATTGATTGTTGGGGAGCTGTTGTTAAATCAAATGATTGTGGGATAAATGGGTTGGCAGTAGGCAGCATCAGTTGCGCTTTGTATTCGGGCTTTAAAATGGTTTCGCCAGAGGCGTTGGTGGCCTTAATTACCGCCGGGCGCAGCATCATTTTGGTGTCATACCAAGGATCAAGAGTGTTGGTTTCTACTTCTGGGGCAACCAAGGTACGCACCACATTACTGACGTTCAGCTTGTCTAGGAAAGGTTTAAGTGTGTTTGGTGCGGGCGTTAGCCATTGGTAATCGCCGTATATGATGTCCCTTGGTGCTAAGTGGCGTAAATTATTAGCCAGGCGCACGGCATAATGACCGGCTTTTGATTTTTCTTGGTTAGTAAATGCCAGCTCAGCTAATTGACGTTGCTCGGCATAGACTTGATCAATAAAGTTTGGGTCTTGTAAACCTTGTTGGATAAGCTCTATGTAAGCAAATACTGCCGCTGTGATTTCGTCTATGCGGTAAAGGCCAATCATGGTCAGTTGAATGTTAATGCTTAACGTTGACTCCCAAGGAGTTGATAGGCCTCTGCCAGCTCGTAAACCTTCGGCCCAGCCGCGTTTTTTGAATAAGGCCAGTAAGCTACCTTCACCTTCGTGGCCTAACAAATGGCTGATCATTTGCAGTGGTTTATGGGAATACAAGCTGAGTGTTTCTGGCATTGGGAAGGTCAGTTTAAGCTGACGCAGTTCTTTTATGGGTTCAATTTGTAAATCAAGTGGAAGTTGATTCGCTAAATATAAGTCTGGTCGGTTATCGAGGGGGGTGTTGGCCTGCTCACGTTTAGGAATTGCGTTAAAACGTGCTTTAGTCCACTTCTCTAAAGTGTCTAAGTCGTAATTGCCAATAATTACCAGAGACATTTGATCGGCTGAATAATGCTGTTGATAAAAAGCGATTAATTCGTCACGAATTGAGCTCTCAGTGCGGTCGGCCAAGGTCACTAGATTACCGGTAGCAAACTGAGAAAAAGGATGCTCAGGGTTCATTGCTTGTTTTTCTGCAGAATAAATACGGCGACCATCGTCTTTAGATTTTGCTGTGTATTCAGCATTGACCGCATTTTTTTCACGCTCTACGTACTTTTCATCAAAGGTTGGTGAAATAAAGAAAGGGGCAAAGCGATCGAGTGCCCCTGCGAGGTCGTCATTATCAATTTCAAAAAAGTAATTGGTTACATCGTGCGCGGTAAAGGCGTTGTGATGCCCGCCATGCTTGGTGATATAGCTTTGGTATTCGTCAGCGTTGGGGAATGGCTTAGTGCCTAAAAATAGCATATGTTCTAAAAAGTGCGCCAATCCTTGTCGACCTTTGGGGTCATTTCCACTGCCAACATTCACTGCTAACGATGCGGCGGCTTTATCGGCGTCTTTGTCTGCAATCAATACTACATTAAGATCATTATCTAATTTTAATGATCGGTAGAGGCGCTGATCATTGGGGCTTTGTTTTACATCGCTAGTCATTTTTGCTGAGTAAGTCTCTGATGGTTGCATATTAATTCGATAGGCCGCCGTGGCAATTGCGATTAGTACGATCAATAAGAATGTACTGTAGCGATTAGAAAGAAGCATAAAAACCCCAATAATAAAGGTGTGATGATTTAAGGCTAGTTAGTGTTGAGCTAAATCCTGACGAGCAATGGCTTTAGCATCTTGAAGATCGTTTTCAGCATCTGTTAATTCGGCTATTTGTTGTAACCGGTTTTTGCAATCTTCTAATTCTGAGGATAACAAGGCAGATTGGTTCAAAAAAGCTTGGTCAATCGCTTCATAAACCGCTTTTACTTGATCTGCATTATCGCTTTTAGGTGTTTTAAGTACTTGTAAGCAGGCATGAGCAATTTGATGGTAGAGCTTTTCTTTATTCACGGGCGTGTCCTAAAAATTAAATTAACATGATCAGATTTTGTAAGGCCGAATGATACCTTATTTTGTCTGAATTGCCGTAATCGAATTTTATTAACGCGCTTTCATGGGCAGCACTTTTATCAGTGGTGAGGCTGGAACTGGAGTATTGGCAAAGCTGTCGTAAGAGGTAACAGTAGAACAACATAAAAACTACTCAATGAAACGCGAGAAATACAAAACACTGCATTTTAACTAAAAACACAATAAATATTATTATTAGTTATTAAAAAATTTTTTTTAGCCAAAATAAGTTCTAAAAATACCCCCCCAGTTAACAGGCAATAACCCCAACTCACTACCTATACTGAATATAGGTTGAATAAATACTGAGAGTGAGTAGTGACAGATAAACAAGCGTTAACCACGGGTGAAGCGGCAAAATATTGCGGTGTTAATTTTAGAACGGTTATCCGTTGGATTGAACGGGGCCATCTAGATGCTTATAAATTACCTGGCCGCGGCGATAATCGTATCCCTGTCGAAACCTTTGTCGATTTTTTGCGAAAAAATGATATGCCTGTTCCAGATGAGCTATTAGCCGATAATCGAAGATTGTTATTGTTTTCTGCGCAAAATATGCAGACACGTGAACTTGCGGCGGATTTACGCAGAAATAACTGGGACGTTGTACTAGTAGTTGATCCGGTGCAATTGGGTTATTTGATGGGTAAAGATAAATTATCTGCGCTAATTATGATGGATGAAGAATACCTTGATGTAGCAGGGCGAATTATGAGAGAGGTTATTAAAGATCGTAATATTTCTCCTAAAATGGCTTTGTTACATGCCAATGCAGAACCTATGTGTGATGGTTGGGATACTTTTAAGTGGCCAGAGCAACGACATGCTTTGCTGGACTATTTGGCTAAAGAGGGCACAGATAACCATTGAGGTTTTAAAAATGCCATTTTGAAACAGTTTAATAATTAGAAGCCGATGCCTTAATCATCGGCTTTTTTTTGTTTACCGTTCAGTGTTTTACAGCGCAGGTCCAAAAGGAATGTAGCGATTGTCGGTATTTTTTTTGAGCCAGCGGATAAAGTCTTTTTCAACAACAACTTTTTGCGCTTTTAAATAACGTAAAAAATAAATAGTTGGATTTTTCCCTGCGAAGCTCCAATTAGAAAAAGCCATCTCGCCCAAGGTGAATACTCGACATAAATTTAAAATTTGATCATTCTTGAGCGGCTCTATTGCCTTTAACCATACGTCTTCTGGAGTATTGATAAGGTTGGCAATGAGTTGAATGTCGGATTCACTAATTGCATTAATATCGTTTTTAGCACTGTCTTCGCTATGAATTATGTTGGCTAATGACATCAAAGTTTCTGTCGAAAGGGTGTCATTACCCGAGTTAGGTTGCCAAGTATCGACCATGTTTAATCGCCTTTTAATATAGGGATAGTGAATTTGCTAGGATATACTAATGCCTTACAACTGATTAACAAGTTATCTTTGTTTTGTATGTCTTATTAATGGTTACACAAGCAAATAACTAAGGGTGTGGGATGGATGAGTTTGCCGAGATAAGGCCTTATAACGACAGTGAGTTTCCCGTAATTATAGAAAGATTATTGGCAGAACCTGATTTAGTGAAAGGGTTAACTTATTTCATGCGTCCGCGCTGGAAAGGGCCTTTGCATTTATTGGCCCGCTCTTTGGTGCGATGGCGTTTGCAGCATGACATTTCAAAATTGCAGTCTATTGCTGACTTTCAATTGTGGTTAGCGTCTTATGTGGAAAAAATCATCCGCAAAACCACCACGGATTTTACCGTTGTGGGGATCGAGAAGTTTGATAAAAGCAAAAGTTATACCTGGATCTCTAATCACCGAGACATTGCTTTAGACCCAACCTTGGTTAATTATGCTTTGCATAGCAAAGAGCACCCAACCGGTCGCATAGCCATTGGTGATAACCTATTAAACAACCCCATGGTGGGGGATTTAATGCGTTTAAACAAAAGTTTTATTGTTAAACGTTCTATTGTGGCTAAGCGAGACAAATACACTGCTTTGCAGTTGTTATCTAAGTATATTCGTTATTCTATCGAAGAAGGCCAGTCAATCTGGATTGCTCAGCGTGAAGGCAGAGCGAAAGACGGTATCGATCATACCGATACTGCTGTTTTAAAAATGCTAAGTTTAGCTGGCAGAACTCAAAAAATGTCTTTTTCTGAGAGTTTGCGTTCTCTCAGTCCTGTACCTGTTTCTATTAGTTATGAATTTGATCCTTGTGATGTTTTAAAAGCAAGAGAACTATCAGCGTTAAAACAGGGCGAGCAATATCATAAATCTGACAACGAAGATGTAGAAAGTATTATAACTGGCTTAATGGGCAATAAAGGTCGTATTCAAGTCAGTTTTGGTACAGAAATAGACGAATCGCTATTTGTTGATGCCGAAACTTTGGCGACAGAAATAGATCGCCAAATTGTTCAGGGATATGCGTGTTATCCGATTAACTATGCAGCACATAAACTGTTGGCCGATCAGGGTGTTATTGAACCATTATCTGAGTATCATCAGTTAACAGCCGGGCTAAGTGCGTTGACTGGACGTTGTGGTGAAGAAACTGCAGCAGTAAAACAGCAAATATACTCTATGTACGCCCAACCATTGATCCGCAAACAAGGTCTTTAATATGAAAAATCTTTTGTTGCTGTGTTATTTGGCAGTAACTTTACCGATATTGTCAGGGTGTGATTTAGATTTAGGCAGCAGTTTTGATCCGATTGAAAAAACACTTTACATTGATTATTACCGCGAGCCTTGCAGCGAGAGCTCTACTGATTTGTGCTTTCGCACACGCTTTAAAGACGAACAGTCTTTTACCTTGATGAGCAAGCCGCTAAAAGGGTTTGATGCTCTGTTATGGGGGAAACGCTATCAAGTCAGCGTTGAAGTTGAGCGTACGAGTTCGGGTAAAGACGCCTCTTATACTCTGTTAGCCATTGATGCAGTTGAAGATATGGACCCGACGATTAACGACTTTGTATTATCACTGGATATGTCCAGTGGCATTTTAGCAAATAACGCTACCGATGGTTCTGCTTCTAGCTGGTTACTGGCAAGGCAAAAGGCTTTTAGTTGTTTAGCTGACGATTGTGCGGCAATTAATAATGCATTGGCGACTAATAAAACCATTCAGTTAAATTTTCGCGTCGATAACAACGAGTTGATTTTACAAGAAGTTAAATGTTCTGCGACTGCTGAGGTTTTTGCTGCAGAGTGTGAAGGCGTTCAGGAGCGTGCTTGGGATATTGCTCATTTTAAAAGTGATTGCGGTTCTTATTTCCCTGCTTGGTGTCATATTTATAAAGACACTGCGGAATCAAGTTCTAATTATAAATTATTACCGATTGATATTGATGACTTTAGTGAGCCAACCTATCAGTGGGGCAAGCAATATGAGTTACGGGTCAGTTCAATCATTGAGGCCGATAGTTTAACAAATGCTGCGTTTGTTGAGCAAAAAGACGTGGCAGATATCGATGAAGTGTTTCGCACGGTTATGCGTTTTCAACCAAATAATGTTGCTAAGTCTAGCCAAGGTGAATTGAGTTATTTAGGCGAGATTTTTGACTGTGAAGTGAATCGCACTTGCACTGACCTTGATCGTATTATTGATGACGTTAATGGCAGTGATGGTAAAGAACGCATTGTTATTATAGAGGCCAGCGCGACGACCAATGACGATGGGTCTGATGATACCGGTAGTGTTAAATTAAGCGTCGAGCGTATTCTCTGTGATGCTTTGGTGGCAGACTTTAAGGTCGATTGTATCGACCAATACGATGACGTTTATTGGCCGGTTCGTTAGCAACCTTGGTTAATCTTTACGGCAAGCAATTTTATAGATGCGAATCACTTCGTGGCTTGCTTGCTCAAGATTGTCTTTTTCTAGGTGGCCACGTAAGCCATCTAAGCTGGCTAATAAGAGTTTAGCCAGCTTGCGTGGTGACAATTCGATTTGAGTTAAAGATAGCTTATCTTGTTGCTCAGCCTTATATAACAATTCATACAGCATATCTTCTATGCCTTGTCTGGCTTGTTGAAACTGCTCGGCTGCCACTTGTTGTACATGAAATTTCAAATCATTTAGCACAAATTGATCGCTCACTTCATCAAACGTGGGCTTTAACCAAGCTTGCATTATCAGGCTGATACTGGCCCAGCATTCTAGGTTTTGCTGCATAATAGGCTGGCAAACATCGTTCGCCTGTTGTTGAAATTGCTGCAGAACTTGTCTAAATGCATCATCTTTATTTTTAAAATACTTATGGATAGTCGCGCGAGAATAACCCGCGTACTCACTGATCAAGGTCATGTTGGTGGCTTTGTAGCCATGCCTAAAAAAACATTGTCTAGCGCCAAAAAGAATTTTTTGTTCAGTGTCTACGTTCAAAATGACTACTCTTTAAGTGTGTGCAAGGTAAATAATTCGGTACATCTGTATTAATTATGTAAAACATTCCTCTAATTGACAGATTAACACTATGTGTAAACCTGTCAATGTGCTACAACTACTACACTAAAAATAACTAGCTTGTTAATAGCAGTGATTTAACAACAAGTATTTGATAATAAGTTTAGATAAAACGGATTAGATTCTGGAGAAAAATACATGAGACATAAAGGTTCTTTGCTAACTTTATTGTCCATAACTGCTTTGTTAGTCGGTTGTGGTAATCCTGAAGAAGTCACGCAAGTGCAAGAAAAAGCCGTTGTTGTGCAGTTAAGTGATGTAAGAACAGCGACAACAGAGCAAGAGTTTACCTTTCCTGCCAAAATTATGGCAAAAACAACGGTAGATTTAGCCTTTCGAGTAAGTGGTTTATTACGTTCAGTCAATTTGCCAGAAGGAAAGATCGTCAAAAAAGGCGAAGTGGTTGCGCGTTTAGACCCAGAACCATTTGAACGTGCAGTGCGCATGGCTGATGTGAAATTGAAGCAAGCTCAGTTAGAACTCAAGCGTCAAAAAGCCATTGCCAAGCGGGGTATTGGTACTGAGCAAGCAGTCGATAATGCCTTGGTCGATTTTGAATTGGCACAAATTTCACTAGAAAATGCGAAAGCGAATTTAGAATACAGTGTATTAAAAGCGCCATTTGATGCGTTAGTGGCTAAGCGTTTAATTGAAAATACCGGCTTTATTAGCCCGGGTGTGCCCATCGCTCGTTTACAAGATTTGTCGCGCATACACTTTAAATTTGATGTGCCAGAGCGCTTAGTCAGCCAATATAGCCGCTCACAAGTTTCTACTGCTTCTGCTTATATTGACGGAGCGATTAATAAAGATTTTTTGATTGAATATGTTGAATACTCCACTGAACCCGATCCGGTAAGCCAAACCTATGAAGTTGTGTATGCCATGGATGCTTTACAGGGAGTTAATATAACTCCTGGAGTGCGGGCAACGGTTACTCTTAAAAGCAGTGATGGTTTAGTTGCTAAGGTGTTAGGTGTTCCTGTTGGTGCTTTAGTTACCGATGCTGATAATGATATGTCGGTTTGGATCTTCAACCCAGAAACCTCAAGAATTAGTAAGCAACGAGTGACTGTGGGGCCATTAGTTGATGGCTGGGTTGCGGTTTTAACAGGGTTAGAAAAAGGCCAACAAGTTGTCTCTGCTGGCGTGACAAAAATGCAAGAAGGGCTTTTGGTTCGCCCTTTTACCATGCAATAGGAGACAGTAAGTTATGGATATTGCAGGCGCGTCTATTCGCACACCGGTTAATACTTGGCTATTGGTGATTATTTGTTTGATTGGTGGTTTGTTAGGGCTTAGTGACATTGGTCGCTTAGAAGATCCTTCGTTTACGATTAAACAGGCTATGGTTGTCACCGCTTATCCTGGTGCCAGTGCTGAGCAGGTTGAAAAAGAAGTGACTGAGCCACTAGAAACGGCCATTCAGCAAATGTCACAAATTGATAAAGTCCGTTCGGTATCAAAACCGGGTTTGTCTGAAATTACCGTTGAGATGAAACCCACATTTGATGGTAATGAGTTGCCACAAATTTGGGATGAGTTGCGTAAGCGCATGGTTGATGCACAAAACTCATTGCCTACCGGTGTTCGTCCAATACGCGTGATTGATGATTTTGGTGATGTATATGGTTTGTATTACGCGTTAACAGCACCCGATTTTAATCCTTATCAATTACGGGAATTTTCTCGCATTATTCGCCGCGATTTATTAACGGTTCCTAATGTGACCAAGGTATCGGTCGAAGGGGTGTTGAAGCAACAAATTACGGTGCACATTGATACCTCTCAGCTCGCTAATTTAGGTATTTCTCTGCCTGATGTTAAAAACGCATTGGCGTTTAGCCTTCGCCCATACGGCAGTGGTCGTTTACATATTGATGGTCAGCGTATTCGTATTCCGGTCGGTGGGGTTGAATCTCATGCGGAAGCGATTGAAAACATTACGATTGGTTTGCCAGGGTCTACCAGCCAAATTCGAATTAAAGATATCGCGACTATTAGTTTGGATGTGGTTGATATTCCAGACGTGTTAATTCGTCATAATGGTCAGCCTGCTATTACCCTAGCGGTGGCTGCTAATTTGGATGCCAACGTGGTTGAGGTCGGTGTTGCGGTTCGTCAGCGAATTGATCAGATTTTAGCCGAACTTCCTGCAGGCATAATTTTGCAGCCTATTTATGATCAAGCTCAAGTAGTAGATGAAGCTGTGGGTGGCTTTATTATGAACTTGATTTTGTCGGTGGCTGTGGTGATTGGCACCTTATGTTTGTTTATGGGGTGGCGTGCCGGTGTGGTGGTTGGTGCCGTGTTGTTGCTCACGGTGCTGGGTACTATTTTGGTGATGTGGTTGTTTGGCCTCAACTTACAGCGCATCTCGTTAGGTGCTTTGGTTATTGCCATGGGGATGTTGGTTGATAATGCGATTGTGGTTGCAGAGGGCATGATGTTACGTATGCAGCGAGGCTACAGTGCAATTGATGCGTCTAGACGTGTAGTGCAACAAACTCAGTGGCCATTACTTGGTGCTACTGCGATTGGTATTGCGGCTTTTTCGGGCATTGGCCTATCCAATGATGCCACCGGTGAGTTTTTATTCTCGTTATTCGCGGTTATCTTAATTTCTTTACTGTTGTCTTGGTTATTGGCCATTACTGTTGCACCGTTATTTGGTTCATACTTTTTTAAAGTGGGTGAGTGCAGTGATGATTTTGAATCCTTCAACAGTTCTTTACATGGCTTATATAAGCGCGTGTTATTAAAATCTTTGCAACATCGCGGTAAAACTGTGGTGCTGTTGCTGGTGGTGACTGTTGTAAGCTACATGAGTTTTGGCTTGGTTAAGCAGGGGTTTTTCCCCGCGTCGAATACCCCGATTTATTATGTTAACTATTGGGGTCCTCAGTCTCGTGACATTCGTGAAACTACTGAGTTTATGAAGCAAGCCGAGGTATTGGCTCAGTCATACGAAGAAATAGAAACGGTGACGACTTTTATTGGCCAAGGGGCAACGCGTTATACCTTAACTTATGCTCCGGAGCAGGCCAACGAGAGTTATGGGGTGATGATTATTCGTACCCAAGCGCGTGATCAAATTCCTCAATTAATCGATAAGCTAACTCGTCAGTTAGAAGAAAATGATCCGGATGCACGTATTTATAATACCCGCATAATTTTTGGCCCCGGTACTGGTGCTAAGTTAGAAGCTCGGTTTATGGGCCCAGATCAAACTGTTTTACGTGGGCTTGCAGAAAAAGCAGAGGAAATATTTAAACAAGATGGGCAGTTAAGAGATATTCGTCATAACTGGCGTCAGAAAGAGTTAATTTTGGTGCCTCAGTACGACGAGTACGCCGCTGGTGTAGCAGGGGTTACCCGTGCTGATTTTTCTGATGCAGTACAGTTTTCTAGTAATGGTTTAAAGCTGGGAACATTAAGAGAAGGAGATTACAGCTACGACATCATTGCCAAGGCGAAAACTCCTCATGTCGATATTGCAGATACCGATGAATTGCAGCAATTACAAAATGCGTTGGTATGGAGCCAGTATCAGAGAAGTTATGTGCCGCTTCGCCAGATAAGTCCAAAAATGCAGGTGGAGTCTGAGGGTGTATTGATCCACAGGCGTGACCGTATTCGTTCGATCAGCGTGTATGCAGAACCAGGGCCAAATGATACTGCTGGTGCAGCACTGGCTCGAGTTAAAGACCAAATAGAGGCGATTGATCTGCCTGATGGTTATCGCATTGAGTGGGGCGGAGAATATGAAAGCTCCGCAAAAGCTCAAAAAGCTTTGGGGGGAGGATTACCGCTGGGGTTTTTAGTGATGATTTTAATCACGGTCTTCTTGTTTGGAACGGTGCGCGAGCCTTTAATTATTTGGCTAATCGTCCCTATGGCGGTGTGTGGTGTTGTCGCAGGGCTGTTGATTGCTGATCTACCCTTTGGTTTTATGTCTTTGCTAGGATTTTTGAGCTTGTTTGGTATGTTGATCAAAAATGCCATTGTTTTACTTGAAGAAATTGATCTGCAAATTGAAACCGGTATGGATAAATTTGAAGCGATCGTTGAAGCGAGCTTGAGTCGTTTGCGTCCCGTATCTTTGGCGGCAATTACTACTATTTTGGGAATGGCGCCGCTGTTAACAGATGCTTTTTTTGCCGATATGGCGGTCACTATTATGGGAGGGTTAGCCTTTTCGACCATTTTGACCATGATTGCTGTGCCAGTTTTGTACAGTGTGTTTTATAAAATAAAGCAACGAGCATAAGTTAGAATAATATTGCTATTTAATAAGTAAAAAAAAACCGAGATTCAATTTAGAATCTCGGTTTTTTGCGGCCAATTAACGGTGTTATTGGCGATTGATCACTTGGCCCATGCGCTTAGCAGCTTGTTTAGCAACTTGGGTGTTTGGGAATTCAGCAGTAATTTTTCGGAAATAGTTTAACGCTTTAGCGTTGTTACCTTGGCTGTTGTATTCACTCATGTAAATAAGCCCTAACTGGTACAGTGCTTTAGCGCGCATGGTATCGGTGGAACCTTGGTTGCTGTACAAAATTAAGTAGACACTTTCAGCGTCACTAATACGATCTGTTTTGATTGCTCTTTCACTCATTGGTGTAAGTTCAGCATCAAACGGGATGTTGTTTTGGGTTAGCAATTCAGAGCGATTGGCTAATTTTAATAGCTCATCTGCAGTCAGTTGAGTTTTTTGATTTTTGCGCTCTTCTATTAAGGCAACTTTACTTTCAATTTTATTTCTTAAACGCGATTGTGGGAATTGATTAAGATGCTGGTTGAAATATTTCAGCGCTTTATCGTCGTCGCGTTGCTGGCTGTATGGGTTCATGTAAAGCAAGCCAATTTGATAAAGAGTTAGCGATTTCATATTGTCGTTAAAACTATCGCTGGATAACCCTTTGAGATAGGTGTTGATCGCTTCGTCGGCATTATTACGGGCAATAGCCTGTACTGAAAATGTTAATAAGTCGGGCTCTTCTTTTAATGCGGCAGCGCCACGGACTTTAATATTTTCTTCATAGCGACCAATTGCGTGGCCACCTGCGCCAGCGGCAACAAGAGGCGTTGCGATTGAGCAACCTGTAGTTGTAATAACGAGTACAGTAAGACAAAGAAGTCTAAGGTTCATGAAATTATCCCTAATAATGGTAATGAATGTTACAGAATGTAATTATATTGCACTAGTCTAACGATAGAAGACAGCTATTAGAAGATCTAGAACTATTAAACTGACGAAAATTGATCGTCAGCAAGGAAAGGCTAGACATAATACGACACAGTGATAGCTGTTAAAGGTGATTGCTCGTGTGTAATCATTTTGCTATTGGCTGGCAAACAAGCTAATTAAGGCAATAGCTGCTCCTAATAAAGCGCCACCGATAATACCTTTAGCCATTGCTTGTTGAGATTTACGGTTGATAAGAGCAATTAATTCTTGCTGCTGGTTATTTAGGTTCTGGATTTTTTGTGAATGTTCTTTCGCCAGTGTGTCGACTTTATTGCGACTGATTTTTTCTGCAATCAATAATGTGTGTTTTTTTATTAGTGGTTGCAGTCGTTTGAACAGTGCATCATTGTCTTGTAGATCGATAAGCTGGCTGTGTATAGGTTTTATTTGTTGTTTAAGGCTGCGTTCAACCAGGGTGAGTTGTTCTTGCTGAGTTTGTAGAAGTTGATGACTAACACTGTCGAGTCCAGCTGCAATTTCTGATCTTGCTGATAGCACCGAGTTACTCAAACGATTGTTGATTAATTTTTCGATGGTTTCAATGTCGTGTGCTGATAAACCATTATGGTTGCTATTTTCTGTTTGAATTACAACATCGTTAGCTGCGGTGTTGTCTAATAAATCAATCACCGCCATCACAGCTTGTTGATTGGCTGGTTTAGGCAGTACGCCAAATGCTCCATGAGATTTAGCCAGCGAAATATAACCATCACCTTCTTTGGAGGTGTACATAATGGTCGGTATATTTTGGGTTTTGGGATTGTTTTTGATAGTTTGAGTGGCTTCTAAACCATCCATGCCAGGCATCATGTGATCCATGAATATAACATCTGGGCGTTCATTTTCGAGATAGCTAAGAGCTTCTTCTGCACTTTCAACTGTTAGAGCTACAACATTCATTTTTTGTAACAAGCGTTGTAGCATGATGCGAGCAGACTTTGAATCGTCTACGATGAGGGCGTTTTTTATTGTCATTCTGAAGCCTAAATCGCTGTTCAAATTAAGTTGAATAAGATTTTGTCTGCTATTGTCCCATTGGTCAACGTTGTTTTGATGATAGTTGGATCTAGGTCTCAATATATTTATTATTTCAGGTTAATATAAGCAACCGATTAATACGATATCAATTTAATTCGATATAAACAGTTATCGCCAGTAAACAAAGGAATTCTTCTGATGAAAACAGACGCCAGTCTTACCCAAAGTGCCGCGGTGCTGTCGATAGTGGTTGCGTCGATATTAATTGTTATTAAAGGGTTTGCTTGGGCTGATTCTGATTCTACTAGTGTGCTCGCGTCTTTTGCTGACTCGAGCTTAGATATTATTGTTTCGCTGATTAACTTTTTTGCAATTCGCTTTGCTTTTGCTCCTGCCGATAAAGAGCATCCTTTTGGTCATGGTAAAGCAGAATCTTTAGCCGCTTTGATGCAGTCGGCATTCATCGCAGGTTCTGCTTTCGTACTCTTACTTCATGCTGGAGAGCGATTGTTGCAGCCGCAACAGATACAGTCATTGGGCAATGCTACTGCAGTGATGGCGATTTCGTTAACCTTGACGATTTTATTGGTGCTATATCAGCGCTGGGTATATCGCCAAACAGCTTCGTTGGCAGTAAAAGCAGACTCCGCACATTATGTGGGTGATATTTTAGCTAATGGTGCTGTGATTATTGCTTTGTTTGCCGCCCAAGTTGGCATTATTTGGTTAGATCCTGTGGTGGCTTTGCTGATTGTGATCACACTATTAAAAAGCGCTTATGATATTGCTAAAGAATCTCTGGATATGCTGATGGATCATTCATTGGATCCCGAGGTTGCTGAAAAAATAAAAGCATTAGTGGCTCAACACCCTGATATTATTGATTGTCACGACATTAAAACGAGACAAGCCGGTAATGTTCAGTTTATCCAAGTGCATTTAGATTTTAGTGCAGAGATACCTTTGCATGTCGCCCACGATGCTGGTGAATGGCTTGTTGCTCAGATTTTATTGGATTACCCGCGAGCGGATGTATTGATACACCATGATCCTGTAACTGTTCATGCTTTTGATCAATTAAATGCTTAATTTAATGCAGCATTTATCTTTAGTTTTAGTGTGTTGCAGTAGTGTTTTTTCAATGCGTTGCTGGGCTGTTGATGAACGCATTTTGTATGGCATTGACCCTGCGGAGGGCGGCGGCAATAACGATATTGTTATTGAAGCTCCGGTTATTAAAGTCGAATCACGTATTGGTATTATTGATTTCTCTCACGACTGGTTGATTAATTATATTGAATCATTGTCTCGCAATGTTGATACGTTTGTTGTCGATACTTTTTTTGGTGACGACATTTTAGATGATGATCTGTCTGGCAGTCGGGCAAAATTATCGTTTAATACACGGCGGATTTTAGGCCAACCTGTTGGTTATAAATTTGGTGTCAGTGTAAAGTTGGTGCTACCCAATACCGATGAAAAATTCAATTTACTGCTTGAGTCTTCTGAAGAAGAAGAGGGTGAGCGTGATAGTAACGCATTATCAACTGTTGATAATGTTCAATATTCTACCGCTGTTCGTTATATTTTTGAAGCCACCGAAGACTGGCGAATCGACTTGGATACTGGGATCAAATTAGGAATCCCTATGGACCCTTTTACCCGCCTCAAGTTGCGTCGATACCATTATTTTGAAGATTATCGTTTAAGAACCACGCAAACCTTTTCTTGGTCGGTGAATAAGGGTGCTGGAGAAAAAACTGATTTTCAGTTGGATCATCCGCTTAATATCGATCGTTTGTTGCGCTTTAATTTTGCCGCGGAGTATTTGTTAAATAATGACTATTTAGAGTTAAGTTATGGCGGTACGTTATTTCACGAACTTAATTCAAAAGAAGTGTTGGCGTATTTTTTTAGGGCGTCGGGGGATGTTATAGAAGAACCTACCTTTAATAATTATGGTGTGGGTATCCGTTATCGGCGTAAAATTTACCAAGACTGGGTGTTTGCTGAGGTGAGCCCAGATTTAGAAACCAGTCGGGTTAATCAATACGATATAACACCTATTATTATGTTTCGTTTTGAAGCCCTGTTTGGCGAGCGTTAAAGAGTATTTGTAAGACAGAGGCATACAAATAAGCACCCAAATAGTTTTTTTGTTAATCATTTATAAGGGTGCTGTTTATTGTGTTGATTATGAAGTTATTCTTTAAACATACCTTCAAATAACGGTGATGTTAAATAGCGTTCGCCAGAATCGGGCAATACAACGACAATACATTTATCTTGATTTTCAGGTTTTTCTGCCAATCTTAATGCCCCAGTCATTGCAGCACCACAAGAGATACCCGCAAGAATTCCTTCTTCTTCCATAATTCTATGAGCCATTGACATGGCTTCTTCGTTGCTTACTGTTTCCACAATATCAACAAGGTCTATGTCTAGGTTGCCCGGGATAAAGTTGGCTCCGATACCCTGAATTTTATGAGGCGCAGGCTGTATTTCTTCCCCGGCTTTGCTCTGGGTAATGAGTGGTGAGTCGCTCGGTTCTACAGCAACGCTGGTAATGGTTTTACCTTGTTGTTTAAGGAAACGACTTACTCCGGTAATGGTACCGCCGGTTCCTACACCTGCAACAAATATATCCACCTCACCATCGGTATCATTCCAAATTTCTGGCCCTGTGGTTTTTTCGTGAATTTGAGGGTTGGCAGGGTTGTTAAATTGTTGCAGTAAAATAGCGTTGCCAGCGGCTGCTTCAACTAATTCGTGCGCTTTTTCTACTGCACCTTTCATGCCTTTAGGGCCTTCGGTTAAAACCAGATTAGCACCTAGAGCTTTCATAATCTTGCGACGCTCAAGGCTCATGGTTTCTGGCATCGTGAGTGTTACCTTGTAGCCTCTTGATGCGCCTACCATGGCTAGAGCGATGCCAGTATTTCCACTGGTTGGCTCAATAATTTCCATGCCCTTTTTTAATTGCCCATCTTTTTCTGCCTGCCAGATCATGTTGGAGCCAATTCGACATTTAATCGATTGTGCTGGATTACGGCTTTCTATTTTGGCGTACAATCTTGGATGAGTTGTCAACTTGCTGATCTTTACCAAAGGTGTGTTGCCAATCGATTGACTTATATCATCAAAAACTTTCATAACGTCTCTTCTTTGTTAATTTTATCAATATACATCAAGTTAAGTTGCATTAATGAGCAACTAATGGGATATATGTGTAACATTGTGTGTATTATCAGTTTATCTAAAACTGTTATTAAATGCGTGTGAAATTGTTTTGTTTTGCTGTTTGTTTGATAATAAATGATTAACAACCTGTAAAAAATAGATATCGGAGTTTTCTTTGCTCACATCTAGTGTTTTATTAGATCAGAAGCTCGATCAGCTTGAACAGAAGATTATTCACCATAAAGGGTTATTAAATAAGCCATATAAGTGTTTATCATTTCCCAGTTCTGTTGAAAAAAATTATCGCAAAAGAAATGACAAGCTTTTTATTCAGTCGTCTCGTGGCGTGCTGTTTTTTGGTATTTTTATTTATATGCTATTCGGCTTTGCCGATAAGGCTATTGGCTTTGAAAGAGCGCCTGATTTATTAATCATTCGGGTGTCATTGGCTTTAGCGATTGCTATCTCTTTGGGCGTGGTTTTTCACAAAAAATTAATAAATTGTGCTGTGTACCTCACGACCATTGGTATGACTGCGATTGGTTTGAGTCTTATCTTGTTTATTTCTATGCTCAAAGAACCCTACAGTCTAGCTTACCATCTTGGCATGATACCTTGGCAAGTCTTTGTGCTGGTGGCGCTTAGAACCTATTCACGGGCTATTTTGGCTTCTTCTGTTATTGTTTTTGCTACCTATATTGGTTTTACCTACAGTAAGGATCTGCAGCCTTTTGATCCAGAATTAGACGCTTTGGTGCTGGATTTTAAATTTGTGTTTGTTGCCTTTTGGTCTTTGTTGATTCTTATTGGCGTTTACCTAGGCTATTTTATGGAAAAGTTTTCTCGGCAAGATTACGTGAATAATAAATTATTAACTCTAGAGGCTGAAAGATTAACCTTACTGAGCGAAAAATTAAAAGTATTATCCACTACTGATAGCTTAACGGAGCTGGCCAATCGTCGTCATTTTGAACATTGCTTTGAATCTGAGTGGAGTAGGGCTTTAAGAGCTAAAGAACCTATTTGTTTGATGATGATCGATATTGATTATTTTAAGAACTACAACGATTATTATGGTCATCAGGCAGGCGATGTCTGTTTAAAAGACGTGAGTGACGTGCTTAAAAGCTTTGCTCAACGTTCTGGTGAGCTTGTTTCTCGTTATGGTGGCGAAGAATTTTTGTTAATGCTGCCTAGGTTAAATTTAGATGAGGGATTACTCGTTGCCCAAAAGTTGTGTTCTACCATTGCGAACTTAAACATTCCACATGCTGGTGCTGACTTGGGTCATTTAACTGTTAGTATTGGTGTCGCTGCAGTTGTACCACAGCTAGAAGATGATATGAGTGAGCTGATAAAAGCAGCGGATACTGCTCTTTATCGCGCTAAAGGTTCAGGCCGAAATCGAGTCTCTACTTAATTGCTTGTTTGTAGACGGTATTAAGCAATATCTTTTTTAATACCGTCTATTATTTCGTCTTTCTCATGCCAGATGTCTGATACCCATTTTTGAAATTCTGCTTTAAAGGCGGCGTCATTTTCGTAATCACCTTGGCAAAAGTGACTGGGTATTGGTAGTTCGCGTACGCTGATAATTATTTCTGGCACACTTCCTTTCATGAAGTCTAAAAACGTGGGTTTGCCATGAGGGTAGACAATGCTGCAATCGAGTAATGATTGAAACTTATCTCCCATAGCATTGAGCGCAAAGGCAAAGCCACCGGATTTAGGTTTTAATAAATGTTTGTAGGGGGAGTTTTGTTGCTGGTGCTTTTCTGCAGTAAAACGAGTTCCTTCAAAAAAGTTCATGACACTGGTTGGTATGTACTTAAATTTTGCGCAGGCAGCCTTGGTCGTTTCAATGTCTTTTCCTTTCATTTCTGGATGTTTTTCTAGATAACTTTTAGAAAAACGCTTCATAAATGGAAAATCTAAAGCCCACCAGGCTTGTCCCATAACGGGAACTTTAATCAGCTCTTGCTTTAAGAAAAATTTAAGAAAGGGAATCTTACCGTTAAAAACATGTTGTAAAACAAAAATATCAACCCAGCTTTGGTGATTACTGGTAACAAAATACCAGCCTTTACGATTAAGCGTCGTGGGAAGGTCAATTTTCCAGTGAGTTTTTTGAGTTAATTTCATCCAGCCACTGTTGCATGATATCCAAGCGCCTGCGATGCTGCTGAAAATAGGGTCCATAACTTTACGGACCACTATTTCGGGCAAGATAAATTTAACCGGTGTGAGAATAAAGAGTAATGAGCACCAAAAAATAACGTTAATAAACAGGAGTGTACTGGCAATTATTGCCGTTATCTTTTTACTCATTACGACCTCTATTATTCGGTTAGTTGCTGCGCTTGAATTGCGGTTAAAGCAATTGTGTAAACAATATCTTCAACCAATGCACCTCGTGATAAATCATTTACGGGTTTACGCAAACCTTGCAGCATTGGACCAATGCTGATTACGTGTGCGCTACGCTGAACGGCCTTGTATGTGGTGTTGCCAGTATTCAAATCTGGGAAGATTAATACAGTTGCTTGGCCAGCCACAGGACTATCTGGGGCTTTACTTTTGGCGACAGACGCGGTTGTAGCAGCATCGTATTGCAGAGGGCCATCGATAATCAAGTCTGGACGCAATTTTTTTGCAATCTTAGTTGCTTCTTTCACTTTTTCGACGTCACTGCCTGTGCCTGATGCGCCGGTTGAGTAGCTGATCATCGCCACTTTTGGCTCAATTCCCATAGCTAATGCAGAGTCGGCACTTTGAATGGCAATATCCGCTAATTCTTCAGCATTTGGATCTGGGTTAACGGCGCAGTCACCATACACTAATACCTGTTCGGGTAGGCACATAAAAAAGACAGAAGAAACCAGTTTAGCACTGGGTGCTGTCTTGATCAGCTGCATCGCTGGGCGAATTGTATTCGCGGTAGTATGAATTGCCCCAGAAACCAGACCATCAACATGGTCAAGGGCAAGCATCATCGTTCCTAGTACCACGTTATCTTCTAGTTGTGCGCTGGCCATCGGTGCTGTCAGGTTTTTATGTTTACGCAGTTCTACCATGTTGGGCACATAGTTTTCACGAATGTTTTCTGGCTCTAGTATTTCTATTCCTTCTGGCAGTTCAATGCCTTGAGCTTGCGCAACTTGCTTAATGACTTCTTCACGACCTAATAAAATACAATGGGCTATGCCACGGTTTTGGCAGATAGTGGCGGCTTGAATGGTTCTTGGTTCTTCACCTTCTGGTAACACGATGCGCTTAACATCATTTCTTGACCGATCAACCAATTGAAAACGGAAAGCCGCTGGGCTTAAACGTGCTCTGTGTGGAGCATTGATGGCGCTTAATAGTGCTGGTGTGTCAATGTGTTCAGATATATGCGCTCGAATAAGATCGATGCGTTGAATGTCATCTTCTGGCACTTCGGTATTAATGCCATCTAGTTGACTGGCGCACATAAAGGTGTCGCTAGGGGTCATTAATATGGGCAAACCATTACCAAAGGCTTTTTGACACAGTGCCATGGCTTCATCACTAGGCATAATGTCGCCCGTGAGCACAAGACCCGCTAAAGGCGTGCCGTTGGTTTCTGCTAACGCACATGTCACGATAATGTCGAGGCGATCCCCAGGTGCGACAATTAATGTTCCCGCGTTAAAGCGTTCGACGAGGTTGGGCAGTGTGCGAGCACACATGGAAATTGTTTTCACGCGACGAGTTTCAATATCACCCGCATGAATTATTTTAGCGTCTAGCTGTCGGGCGATATCGAGAGTACGTGGACTAATTAAGTCTCTTTGCCAAGGAATAGCGCCTAATAAACGGCAGTTGTCTAAAACGATCTCAGGGCAGTTGGCCAGTCGTTCAGCATCAGTTTCTGCAGATTTACTGAACATGAAGTGTGATTGATTAGGAGTGCAATACTTGTTGACGATTGCGCCAATAATATTACCTTGTTTGAAGCCACCAAAAATAGGGGCGTTCATGTTTAGATCGTCTTTAATTTCGTTCAATGTCTTATTTTCGGCGCTGCTTACCAAAATAACATCGGCGTTTAGTGCTTTCGAGATTTCAGCATTTATTTTTGCCGTGTAGGGCTGGCTTCTATCGGGCACCAGGCCTTCTACAATCGTCACGTCGGTGCCTGCAGTGGCTATGTGGTGCAAGCCAACAAGGTCTTCTAAAAGGCGATCTAATTGGCCAGTACTAATTAGTTGCTGTGCCTGTTTGAGCGGCATAGGTTGCGGCGGATTAAGCGGATACATTTGCTTAACCAGTTGTGTTGAACGCTCAATATCGCCTTCTTTATAAGAGGATACAGGTTTAAAGAAAGAGGCTTTAATGCCTTGGGTGTCCAAAGCGTGCAGCAGTGCAATACTGATGCTGCTTAGGCCACTGTTAATTCCGGTTGGGGCGATAAATATATTAATCATGGTTGCATAACTCGTAGCAGTCTTGAGCGATCATAAGTTCTTCGTTGGTAGCCAATACCATGACTTTGGGGCTGTCGGTTTGGCTAATTAAGCCGTGCTGATTACCGTTGGTGCGGTTAAGCTCGGCATCGAGTGTTATTTGGGCGTTGGGCCAGAAGTCAATAATGCGTTGGCGCACAGCAGCAGCGTGTTCGCCAATGCCGCCAGTAAAGACGATTGCATCTATGCTGGGTAAGCTGATCGACAATGCTGCAAGTTCTCTGGCAATACGGTAACAAAAAGTATTGATTGCTCGGCTGGCTAACTCGTTACCTTCTGCTTCTTCGCTCAATAGTGTGCGCATATCGTTGCTGCATTGTGACAGACCTAATAAACCACTTTTTTTGTTGAGGCTGTTCATAACATCACTGATGCTGGCATTTTCTGCGTGCATGATAAATTCAATTAATCCTGGGTCAACGCTGCCGCAGCGAGTCCCCATGATTAAACCATCGAGAGGGGTTAGCCCCATGCTGGTATCCATGCTTTTGCCATTAACAATCGCGCTGGCGCTGCAGCCATTACCTAAATGTGCACAAAGAATATTGAGTTCGTTGGTTGGTTTGTTTAACTGTTGAGCGCAGGCTTGCACTATGTAGCGGTAACTGGTGCCATGAAAACCATATTTGCGCACACCATGATCTTGGTACCATTGCTGTGGCACTGCATACATGTAGGCGTGCTCTGGCATACTTTGATGAAAAGCAGTATCAAATACAGCCACTTGTGGAATAGCAGGTAACAATTTTTTGCAGGCGTCGATACCTTGCATGTTTACCGGATTGTGCAAAGGCGCTAAATGGTTGAGTGATTTTAATGCCACCAAGTTGTCTTCGTTTAACAAGGTTGAAGCAGAGAATTTTTCTCCGCCGTGAACCACTCTGTGCCCAATACCTGATAAGGTTTCTAAAATATTCCACTCGGCCAATAAACTTGCTAGCTTATCTAAGGCTGCTTGGTGACCTTGATCGGTTATTGTGTCGTTACCTTTGAATTCTCCAGACCAGCTGATCACTGGTTCAACTTCATATAAGCGTTCAGCTAAACCATTGATGATAATGGTGCTGTTGCGCATGTCGAAAATGGCAAACTTGATAGAAGAACTACCGCAATTGAGTACAAGGATGTTAGCACTGCTCATGAAAGGGCCTTAAATAAATGCTTAAAATAAAAAGTGCCATCTTAATGTAATTAAAATGGCAAGTGTTGTGCAAGATCAAGTTAATTGGGCATTTTAACGAGTGAATTTTCAATTATTTGAAGAATATCTTGAACGTTGTTTTTAGCCGCTTCTGTCAGAGTATCGAAACAATATTTAAGTTCATAAAGACACTCGCTTTGATCTTTTTTTATATTAATTACTTCAGCCCTAAGTTGTTTTAAGGTATGAAACTCAGTAATTAAATGAAGTGAAACTTTTTGATTCATTTTTAACGGTTTCAGGGACGTTATTTGCAAGCCCGTTGTCGAAAAATAGTTGATCGTAGCAGGGCAGTTTTTTAAGGCAATACCGTACCAGTGCAACGGCCTGAATGTCAGGGTTAGCTGATCATTCAGGGAGCATGAGTGGCTGCTCATGATTCTTGTGTAGTGTCTTGTGCACTAGCTGGGGCATTGTCTAGGGTATCGTCTTGTACCCCTTTGTCTACAGAGCTGTTTTTGTGAGGCATTTTTGCCGCTGCTGCTGTGGTGGCATTGGGTTCGGAGTTGAAACGCCATAGTTTATTGAAACGAATCATACTTTGAATTTCTTTGACGTATTCTTCACGACGTTGTGAATAGTCAATTAAGCCATTGGCAAGATTTATTCCGCTGACGGGTTGGTTTTTATCAAGTGATTGTTGACGCAGGGTTCTTAGTAATTCGTAAGGAGGAAAGCTGTTTAGGTTACGAATATAACTTTTAACTGATCCTAGTGGGGTTTTAAATCGAGCCACCTCATGCTTAGCGCCATCATTGCGTCCTTCGGGTACTAAACCACAGCCTTTACGGAAGCACCATTGGCCAAAGAAATTATTCCCTTCAGTAGCAAAACGGCTGGTTCCCCAAGCTGATTCATTAGCTGCTTGGGCAAGGACTAATGAAGCAGGAATGGTGTGGATTTTAACTTTAAGCAATTCAATTTGCTGTGCTGGGGATAATTTTTTGTCGACCTTGTAGCTTTTGGCTAGCTCGGCCAAAGTCTCTAGTTGCTTGTCTGTTAACTGAGTTAGATTTTGTTCTAGCGATAGCAAGGTGCTGCGTTGCTCCAGCACTTCGTTATTAGCTTGCTTAATAAGCGGGTGTAGAAAAGCAAAGAAATTGGCTTTTTTCTCGGCAACACTAATAAAAGGCTTGTTGGTTTTTGAGGCATTGGTTTCACTGTTACTTGCGCTGGCACCGTTAGCGGTTGCATTTTCTGTGTTGGCTTGGTCGCAGCCACTCAATAAAAAGACAGCTGAAAGGGATGTAGCAATTAACAAAGGTTTAAGTGAAACTAAATGCATCATAGTGTTTAAGTTCTCTTATTAATAATATTTAGGTTTTAGATTTTAGGCTGCCGGTATGAATAATTAAAGTTAAATAGCGCTCAAGCGCAGATTTTGACTTTAGTTATTGTTTTTACGTTTGCGGCGAATGTAGAGTGTTTTGTTGGCTTTTGCGACAATATCACCTTGTTCATCAACAATGGTAACAGGGTATGTGGGTAAAAATTTCTCGCCATTGGCTGTTTTTTGTTTGATTTCTGCAAGCATCTCATCGGTCACTAAAAAGCGAGCAGAAACGGTACCCGTGCCAGGCTTGATAAAATCGATTTCAGCACTTTGATCCCACACAATGTAATCTGGGCCAAGAGAGTTCATTAATAGCAGCATGTAAAATGGGTCGATCATGGAGTACAAGCTGCCACCAAAGTGCACGCCAACATAGTTGCGGTTATACCAGCGTAAAGATAGGCTTACATCGGCTTGGCGAAAATCTTTGCTGATATAGGTTGCTTTAACGCCGGCACCAAAATAAGGGCCATAGATGTTAATGATCCTGCGGATACCTTTGGCGGAGGCTATCCAGGCCGATATTTTTTTCATCATATTGCTGGGGGCTCGATTGAGTTAAAGGGGTGGTTACAAAAGAAATCATTGTATCAGTGTGGGTGTGTCTGTAAACATGAGGTTTTTTTGGTGTATGATTTGCGCCGAAGCCCTTTGAAGAGAGTAGGTATTTGCATGATCATTCGTTGGTGTCTAAACACTCTGCTTAGCCTATTGCTATTTTCTTTTGCGATGTCGGTTTCATTCGCGAGTGCGAGCAGCGCTCAGCCGATCTTAACCAATAATCAAGCCATTAGAATTATTGATTCTGCCTTAAAGATACAGCCATTATTTTGGCAAGGGTTTTCGGTTCCATACAGTATTGAAAGGGCCAGTCGTCACCCAGATGCAAGCATGCTTGAGGTGTTGTTCAATCATGGCTTGTTAACCCGTAGCAAAGAAACAAAGGTGGTGGAAATCGCTAACAGTAACCGTAAGCGAATTGCTTTGAATTACCGTTATGATTTTAGAGATCAGCAAACGGGTGCATTGTTTCAATCACAAGGGGGCTTTTATTATGGTCATGGCCGCTTAAAGAATATTTTAAAGCTATCTAAGCCCTATTTAATAGACGGTGATTATTATGCAGAGGCTTATATTCAATGGTATGTCGCTGATTTGCAGGATTGGGTAGATGCCCCAGCGTTTGACACAGAACGTTTACTAAGACGCAGTTTAGAATCAACTCAAAAACCTTTCGAAAAACGTGTTTTTCTTCAACATAATGGTGATAGCTGGGGTTTTTGGAAAGGCTCACCCGCTGCACTTTAATTATCAAAACGTCATTGATGTTTAAAGGCAGCGGCTTGTTTACCATGAAAGGGTTGCTTTATATCGCCTTTGAAAAACGCGGGCGGTTATTGTTAGCATCGGCGCTAGCAGAATAAGTTTGTAAAATGTTGGCGTTTAAATACGTATCAAACACCATGCATGCATTACGCACTAATAAGCGTCCCTTTTCTGTAATATGAATCCCTTTCTCGTCTCTAATTAACAACTCGTCCTCAATCATGGGGGTGAGTTTTTCTAGTTCATTAGAAAAATAGTTGCGGCTATCTATATCGAACTCTTGGTCTAGGTCGTTAAACACCATACGATCATGACACAGCAATTCCATAATAACTTGGCGACGTATCAAATCGTCTTTGTTTGTCTCTATCAGTTTTACATTGGGTAGGCGTTGTTCTTGTATAGCATTTTCATAGGCGGTCATGTCTGGGCTATTTTGCAAGTAGCAATCGCTTATTTGACTAATAGATGAAACACCAAAACCAATTAAGTCACATTCGCCGTGAGTGGTATATCCCTGAAAATTACGATGCAGTTGTTTATCGGCTTGTGCTCGCGATAACTCATCATCGGGCTTAGCAAAGTGATCCATGCCTACGTAATGATAACCTTCGCGGGTAAGTGTTGTTATGCAGTTACCTAAAATAGCCAGTTTTTCTTCTGGAGAAGGTAGGTCTTCTTCGTTTATGCGGCGCTGAGGCTTAAAACGTTCGGGCAGGTGTGCGTAGTTGAATATCGATAGACGATCTGGTGACATGTCGATAATAACATCAAGGGTTTCAGCAAATGTTTGTTGGTTTTGGTGTGGCAATCCGTAAATTAAGTCGATGTTGATTGAACGGAAGCCGAGCTCACGTGCTTCGCTCATAACTTGGCGAATCATGCTCTCTGGTTGGATGCGGTTAACGGCTTTTTGTACTATTTCGTTCAAATCCTGTACGCCAAAACTGGTGCGGTTAAAGCCTAATTTTCGCAAATGTTTTAACGTAGTGGGGCGAACTTCTCTGGGGTCGATTTCTATGGAGTAGTCGGCGCTTTTGGCGGTGCTGAATTTAAAGCGTTTACGTAAATGAGCCATTAAATCGGTCATTTGTTCATCCGATAAAAACGTCGGTGTACCACCGCCCCAATGCATTTGTTCAACAATTGGGTGTCCTTGCAGTAATTCAGCTTTTTTATCAATTTCTGCTTTTAATAGCTCCAGGTAAGGTTCCGATTTAGAACGGTCTCTGGTAACTATTTTGTTGCACCCACAGTAGTAGCAAACGTGTGCACAAAATGGAATGTGTAAATATAAAGAAAGCGGTACATTGGGGTCGCGCTGACTTAGCAAATCTTTTTCTGCTTGATCATTTTCGACAACTTTAAATTCAACTGCTGTCGGGTAAGAGGTGTAGCGAGGGCCCGAACGATTGTAACGTTGAATGAGTTCGGGATCCCAGTATAATTTTTCTGTCATGAGAATTCTTCTAGTCACTAATGTGTGTCCATTTAACTGGAACAGCATTAACAGGTTGGCTGTGAGGTTGTCTTTAATGGCGACTATTTTAGTTGTTGTGTGCTTTGAATACTTGTCTTGAATCAAGTTTATGAAGTTCAGCGTTATTTTGAATGGCTTTTGCTCGAATTTTTTAATGATTTTGTATTGGACTCATATTGGTTTCGTATTGGTTTTTCATGGTTTTCTTACTGTTTTTTAACAAATCAGCACTTTTTTACGTTTTTTTTGAGCAAAGGTGTCAAAGACTCTTGATTTTGTCATCAGACGGTCGTTTGATAGTTGAACTTTAAGAATAAAAATAAAAAACCAAGGGGCATGCATGCCAAAAAAGCCATTTACTCCGGAAGAAATTACTGCACAGCGTCAACGTATTATGAACAGTGCATCACAAGTGATGGCCGAAGTTGGGTTTCATCATTTATCCATGCGCAAATTGGCGAATCAGTTAGGTATGACAGCCAGTAATATTTATAATTATTTCCCGAATAAAGAAGTGTTATTTATTCATACTCGCTTGCGTGGCTTTGAGATGTTTTTTAATGACACCAACGAGCAAATGGGTGGGGTTCTCAATGCTCAGCAAGCGCTGCAGCAGTTTGCTCGCTCCGTTATCGGCTTTGCACAGTCGAATCCGGGTTATTATCAATTAATGTTTCAACCACCCTTATCAAATTTAGCCGATGTGGATCACCATGATCAAGAATTGGAAATGCAGCTGGCGCGGTTAATTGATGAGTGGCAGTGCCATTTGCTAACACTTCTTGTTGATGCGATTCCAGCCTTAGCAGAACAAAGTGAAAATAGGCAAAAGCAGTTAGCGTTATTTTTTACAGCCTCTTTGCATGGCTTGGTCGACACTTATCATTATCAAACGTTAACAACTTTAATGGCTTCGGTCGATTTGATTCCAGAAGATGTGGTAGAGCATCATATTGATTGGTTATTAAGTGCGGTAGCTGTGCAGTCTGAACAAGCTTTGCAATAGTTGAAATATTAAGGCTGTGTTGGCGGCTCTTTGCCTTCTAGCTGATAAACAAAAGCTAATATCTCTGCAATGGTTAAATACAGTGCTTGTGGTATTTCATCGCCTAGGTCTAACTGGCTTAACCATTGAGTCAGTTCAGCATTTTCATAAATAGGCACTTTTGCTTGTACCGCTAGCTGTATAATCGCTTGTGCTAATTCATCATTTCCTTTCGCCGACACCGTGGGTGCGCGATCGCCGTCGTAGCTTAGTGCAATTGCTTTGCTAGCGTTTAATAGGCTAGCGGGTAGTTCTTGCTCATGTTTTTTCATGTCGTAATGTCCACTAGTCGCTGTTCAATATTGACTTTGCGTTTGGCCAGTGTGCCATAACGAGATTGAATGTCGTTAACCAAAATGCCTTGTTCGGTTAAGCGTTCACGCAAGGGTTGAATATGTTGTGATATTTGGCTGAGTGCGGTTCGGGATTCTGACCAAAAGGTGGTGCTGCACTCGTTATCGAGCATGGCGATTTCAATGCTCATTTTTCCTAATACGGGTAATTCAAAGTGTAGATTAATAAACCAGTGTAGTTTCTTGTCACCTTGAGCGTTTTCAACTTCTTCTTTGTCGATGATAAATTCAATTAACTGCAATTGTTGCTGATGTAAAACTAGCAGGGGTAACCATTGCTGCTGAGGGGCTTGAGGATTGGCTTGCTGGCTAGTTGCACTGGTTTGATTGCCCTCGCTGTTTTGCATTTGTTGTATTTGTTCACGCTCAATTTGTCCCAGTAGGTTTTGTAACGTACGTAACAGTGCAGCATCATTGCCGACTCTATCTGGCCAGTTAAGTGGAATATTAGGAAGCGGTTGCTGACTGTTGGGTGATGTATATTTGGCTGTGCTTAAACCGATCATTTGAGCCAGTGCTAGCTTGTTGTTACTGCTGGGGTTTTGTAATAGGGGATCTTGCAGCAAGCCTTCTAAGCTGGCGTATTGCTGGCTGTTTATCAGTGGGCTTTGCCAATTAATTCCGACTGCTGGAGGCTGCGGGGTTGGTGATTGATTAGGGGGTGTATTGAGGGCAGTATTAGGGGCAGTAGAGAAAGATTTATTAAGATTGCCTAGAGCCTGCTGACTGCTATCACTGATCAGTTTTGCGGTATTTTTAACTATTTGCGACAAACTAATTGGGGAGGTTTCTGAAGCACCTGGTGCAGAGTTGTCTTGTTGGGCTGGCTTGTTAAAAACTAAGGCCGAAGCTTTTTGTAATTGTTGAAAAATAGCATTTGCATCGTTTAGTGTGCGCGGCAAATTCAATTGCTGTTGGGACAGCTCTAACAGTTGAGACTCGGCAAGTATACCTGTGTTATTAAGTGCATTTTTCAACCCCGTTGCCGTGCTTATGTGCTGGCTTTGGGGTAAGTTATTTAGCCATTTTTGTAGACTCTGTTGTAGTAATTTACTGTTATCGACTTGAGCAGTGGCCGCTAACACACCTTGGTTTGAATTGCTTTCTGTTAAACCAAGATTTTGTAAGTTTTGATAGAGTTTGTTGCCGGCTAGTGCTGCATTATTCAATGGGTTATTTAGCGGGCTATTTGAGTTGGCATCAGAGGGGGGCTGAGCTATTGGGCTCGCTGGCTTTTGCTGCGATAGTTGTTGAGACAGTTGCTTTATTAAAGCCGCAGCATCTTGTTGATTGATCTTGGGTATGCGGTCTGCCAAAACTTGCTGAACAAGAGCTTCTGCTTTTTGTGCATTAGTAGAAGATTGAGAGCGTTCAATAGTTTGTTCTGAATTGACAATTTTCAGTTCAGGGCCAGGTAGTACCTTTACGTCTATTTGACTTCCTGGTTTTAAGTTGTGGTTGCTTATTGTAGCAATATTTTGTTGGCCAATTTTTAGCTCTACATTGAATTGCTGCTGGCTTGGTTCTTTAATCTGTGGGTTTTTCTGCGAATTATTTATGGCAGGTGAAGAAGACACGACCTCGGCATGCAAAATTCCAGATGAATGCTGGCTCTTATTAGCCACTGCATTGATCAGTGTGGGTTTGATGAGAGGGATTTTATCCATAGCTATCGTGTTTGGCCTTTATTGCCTTAGGTAAACAAGTAGGTTGTGTGATTATTATAGAGGATTACTCAGCTCCCAGTTGAAAAATCATCACCTAATATCGTGGTCTTAGATTTTACTGGCAAAGATTTGTATGCGTAATTAACAAATTTTCTCGTTATTCATCGACTTATATCAATACTGGGGCTTACATTTATTACCAGCAAGCCCTTAATCTGTTTATAATGCCGCCTCCAAGCAATATAAGCCATTAATCGCCCAGTGCTCATAGGAATTTTATGCCGCTTTCTCGTCCTATCGATCAATTGAACAGGTTCACTGCTCATTGTGATTTATCAGCTCATCAAGTGAGTTGCGAACGAGACGATCGCATACTGTTCGAGAACCTAGACCTATCAATCAATAAGGGCGATCTTATTCAATTGGTGGGCCCTAATGGAGCGGGTAAAACAACTTTATTACGTTTGTTGGCTGGATTGAATCAAGACTTTGACGGTGAGGTACGCTGGCACGGTAAAAATATCCAGCAGTGCTTTCAAGATTATGCGCGTCAGCGTCTATACATTGGCCACCTTTCTGCGATTAAAAAAGTCCTTACGCCATTAGAGAATTTGCGCTGGTTTGTTAGTAGTTGGCCGCAAGTTAAAGAAGATGACTTGTGGCAGGCGTTAGAAGAAGTGACGCTAGCCGGTTACGAAGACGTACCCTGTCAGCAGTTATCCGCAGGCCAGCAGCGCCGTGTGGCGTTAGCGCGTTTGTTAATCACACCAACCCCACTATGGATTTTAGACGAGCCCTTTACCGCACTTGATAAAGCCGGTGTGGCTTGGCTGGAAGGACATCTTGCTCGCCATGTTAGTGCCGGCGGAACGGTATTAATCACCAGTCATCATGCTCTGAGTGAAATACCAGGTTTGCGTCAAATCGAGTTAGGGGTGCAAAAATGAGTCTCGTAACAGCTACTATTAAGCGTGATTTGGTTATTGCTGCGCGCAATCCGGGCGAGTGGTTAAATCCCTTAATGTTTTTTCTTATGGTATTAGCCCTGTTTCCTTTAGCAGTGGATCCTGACCCTAAGTTTTTATCCAAAATTGCTGCCGGTGTGGTTTGGGTTGCTGCGTTACTGGCAACTTTGTTGTCTCTAGATGCTTTGTTTAAAGCCGATGTTGAAGATGGCACTCTTGAACAATGGCTAGCATCGGGAGAGTCGCTCTTTGCGATGGCACTGGGAAAGGTTTTTGTCCATTGGTGTATCAGTGGCTTGCCGTTAACTTTAGTTGCTCCACTATTAGCTTTGATGATGAATTTGCCAGATGAGGCTTACAGTGCATTATTTTTTAGCTTGTTGTTAGGGACACCCATTTTAAGCCTGTTAGGCGCAGTAGGCGCGGCTTTGACAGCGGGTGTGCGAAGCGGCGGATTGCTTTTAAGCTTGGTAATTTTACCTCTTTACATTCCTATACTCATATTTGGGGCCAGTGCGGTATATCATGCTGGCATTGAAATGGAATACGTTGGCCAATTAGGCTTTTTAGCATCATTTTTATGTTTATCAATGACACTTGCCCCCTTTGCTGTAGCAGGTGCATTGAAACTGAATCTTTCGCGTTAATATAAAAGAAAATTTGGATATTAAGTTATGTGGGAAGCGTTAAAACGACTGTATCACCGCATGGGATCACCCAAGTGGTTTTATGAAATTTCGGCTAAGTGGTTACCTTGGTTTGTAGTGCCGACGGTGGGTTTTTTGCTTGTGGGTACTATCTGGGGTTTGGCTTTTACACCCGCGGATTACCAGCAAGGTAACAGTTTTCGCATTATCTATATTCACGTTCCTGCGGCTTTATTAGCTCAAAGTGCTTATGCCATGATGGCGATTGCCGGGGCAGTGTTTTTAATTTGGCGAATGAAAATGGCTGCTTGGGTAGCCGCATCTATTGCGCCCATTGGTGCTAGTTTTTGTTTCTTGGCATTAATTACCGGTGCTATTTGGGGCAAACCGACTTGGGGTACCTGGTGGGTATGGGATGCGCGTTTAACGTCAATGCTTTTATTGTTATTTTTATACTTCGGTGTGATGGCGTTGCAAAAGGCGATGGATTCAGAAGAAAGTGCTGCCAAAGCCGGCGCTATTTTATCTTTGGTGGGCTTGGTTAATATTCCTATCATCAAATATTCGGTGGAGTGGTGGAATACTTTACACCAGCCTGCAACGTTAAAATTCACCGAAGAATCAACCATGGCGATGGAGATGTTGATTCCTTTGTTAATCATGATCGCAGGTTTTTACTTGCTATTCGCTGTTTTAGTTTTTATGCGCACTCGCAATCAAGTTTTATGGCATGAGCGCAAGAAAAACTGGGTCAAACAATACATGCAATCACGAGCTGATAAATAAGGGGAAATGATGTTTTTAGACAGCTATTTGTTTTTTGACAGCTTTGCAGATTTTTTAGCCATGGGTAAGCACGGGTTTTATGTGTGGCTTTGTTATGGCATTACCGCCTTGGTGATATTAGCCAATGTTGTGGCGCCTATTCGCCAGAGAAAGAAATTGATTGATCAACAAACGCGACTTCAGCGTCGGGAGAAAAAAAATGCATCCTAAGCGTAAAAATAAACTGATTCTTATCATATTTATGGTGGTAGGCCTTGGCGCAGCGGTAGGGTTGATGATGTTTTCATTAAGCCAAAATATCGATTTATTTATGACGCCGACTCAAATAGCAAACGGTGAAATGAAACCGGGTAAAACTATGCGAGCTGGGGGCTTAGTGGTCGAGGGAAGTGTGGTACGCAGCAACGATGGTTTAAACGTGAGTTTTGCCATCACCGATGGTGCCGCCAATGTGACCATTGAGTACGAAGGCATTTTGCCCGACTTGTTCCGCGAAGGTCAGGGGATTGTGGCTTTAGGGAAAGTAGATTCGCGAAACGTGATGATCGCTTCAGAAGTTTTGGCTAAGCACGATGAAGAATATATGCCACCAGAAGTACAGCATGCGTTAGATAAAGCTCATAAGGATGGGGTTGATAATTTAGGTAAGAACATGGAAGAAAAAGCTAAAAGTTATCAGTATGGTTCAGCTAAGTACGATTCTTCCAAATATGAATCTGCTACCAGCGAATCTGCTACCAGTGAGTCTTCCAATAATGAATCCGCTAACGAGAAACAGTACTAGTCATGGCAGCTGAATACGGACACATCGCACTTTTAATTGCCCTCGCGTTTGCGTGTGTGCAATCCATCGTACCGCTAGTGGGTGCGCAATCTAATCGCGAATGGATGATGCAATACGCGCGACCTATGGCTTTAGGCCAAGCATTTTTCTTAACCATTAGTTTTATCGCTTTGAGTTACAGCTTTGTGGTTGACGATTTTTCGGTGGCTTATGTTGCGAATAACAGCAACAGTTTATTACCGACTCAGTTTAAAATCAGTGCAGTTTGGGGTGGCCACGAAGGTTCGTTGTTGCTTTGGGTATTGATGCTTGGTTTGTGGGGCGCTGCGGTGGCTATGTTCAGTAAAGCGTTACCGATCGAAATGGTTGCGCGTGTACTGGCTATTATGGGCATGGTGGGTGTCGGTTTTATTCTGTTTACTGTATTGACGTCTAATCCGTTTGAGCGAATTTTACCCTCAATTCCAATGGATGGAGCAGACTTAAATCCCTTGTTACAAGACTTTGGTTTAATTGTTCACCCACCCACTCTTTATATGGGATATGTGGGTTTTTCTGTGGCTTTTTCGTTTGCTATAGCTGCTTTATTGGGTGGGCGTCTTGATGCTGCTTGGGCTCGCTGGTCGCGCCCTTGGACTACCGCGGCTTGGGTTTTCTTAACCATGGGTATCGCGCTGGGTAGCTGGTGGGCTTATTATGAGCTTGGCTGGGGCGGCTGGTGGTTTTGGGATCCAGTAGAAAATGCTTCTTTTATGCCTTGGTTAGTGGGAACCGCCTTGATTCACTCATTGGCAGCGACTGAGAAACGCGGGGTGTTTAAAAGCTGGACTGTTTTGCTTGCGATCTTTGCTTTCTCGTTAAGTTTGTTGGGCACTTTCTTGGTGCGTTCGGGAGTATTAACCTCGGTGCATTCTTTCGCTGCCGATCCAGAGCGGGGGGTGTTTATTTTGGCACTGCTCGGGCTAAGTGTGGGTGGTTCTTTAACGGTTTATGCATTAAAAGCACCTACAGTCACGTCATCAGGTAAGTTTAAATTACTCTCGCGAGAGGGGTTTTTATTAGCCAATAATGCCTTGCTGGTTGTCGCCACGTTAACGATTCTCTTGGGAACGCTCTATCCTTTGATGGTTGATTTTATCAGCGGTGAGAAACTGTCGGTGGGTGCGGCTTGGTTTAATACTATGTTTGTACCTTTGGCTTCTGCGATGACTGCCTTGGCTGGTATTGGTGCCATGTCGCGCTGGAAGGTAATGCCGGGTAAGTTGTTATTGGCTCAGCTATCGGGTGCATTAGTGATTGCGCTGATTGTTGCCGCTGCTTTCCCTCTGGTGTATGCCGGTGAAATGAATTTTAAAGTTGCTTTTGGTTTGTTTATATCAACTGTGTTGATAGCGACTACCGTGGGTGATATTTGGCGTAAATCAAAAGGCCAATTGAGCCGTTTAGGGAAATTAACGAAAAGCTATTGGGGTATGGTTATTGCCCACACCGGTTTAGCCATCACGGTGATTGGTGTGACTGTAGTGAGTAACTACAGTGTTGAAAAAGCCGTTAAAATGTTTCCCGGAGATGTAGTGACGCTATCGGGTTATAATTTTGAATTCACCCAGGTCGGTTTACAGCAAGGTCCTAACTATATGGCCAATGTTGGGGTGTTTGAGATCACTAAAGCGGGTCGAGAAGTAGCGACATTAAACGCCGAAAAACGTCGTTATAAGGTACAAGGATCTATGATGACGGAAGCAGCTATTGATGCCGGTTTATTCCGTGATTTATATGTGTCCATGGGTGAGCCATTAGAAGATGGCGCTTGGGGCATACGCTTGCAAGTGAAAGCTTATATGCGTTGGGTTTGGTTAGGTTCAATCTTTATGTGTGTGGGTGGTTTGTTGGCGATTCTAGATAAGCGTTATCGCTTGCGTCCTAAAACCGTTAAATCGGCTTAAAAGGAAAAATTATGAAACGTTTATTTCTATTTATTCCTCTTATTCTGTTTATCGCAATGGCTGCGTTTTTGGGCGCGGGTATTGGCCGCGAAGATAAAGAGGTTTTACCTTCGCCTCTTATCGGTAAGCCATTTCCTGCGTTTATTTTGCAAAAAGTAGAAGACCATCAACAGCTTACCCAGACAGATTTACAAGGTAAGCCGATGCTGGTTAATGTTTGGGCTACTTGGTGCCCTACTTGTAAGGCCGAGCATGAATTTTTAAATACTTTGGCGGCTAAAGGTATTCGTATTATTGGTATTAACTACAAAGACGATGAAGAGTTAGCCAAAGAGTGGTTGCGCGATTTGGGTAATCCCTATGAATTTAATATCAGCGACCCCAAAGGAAAGCTTGGATTAGAGCTGGGGGTTTATGGTGCGCCTGAAACATTTTTTGTCGATGGCGACGGTATCATTCGTGCAAAGCATGTTGGCGATTTGAGTGAGAAAGTATGGCTTAAATACAAGCCTACTTTTGATAAAATGACAGCACAGGCGAATAGCCGAGCTGAGGAGATTCAGTAATGAGAATTATTTTATTATTGCTTTTATCTTTTAGTACGTTAATAAGCCATGCGGTGATTGACGGCCATAAATACCCGTTTGATAACGATGTCGACGAAAAACGCTTTTCGGTGCTGGCCGAACAGTTGCGTTGCCCAAAGTGTCAAAACCAAAATTTATCGGATTCAGATGCACCGGTTGCAGCAGATTTGCGCGATAAAGTATATGAGCTGATTCTTGAAGGTGAAAATGACGAAGAAATTGTCGACTATCTCGTCGCGCGTTACGGCGATTTTGTTCGTTATAACCCACCGGTGCAAAAAAATACTTTCTTTTTATGGTTTGGCCCTGTGTTAATGGGTTTGATTGCTCTGATTATTATCATCAGCATTACACGCAGTGGTAAAAAAACAGAACCATTGAGTGCACAAGATTTAAAACGCCTGGCCGATTTAAAAGCCGCTAGACAAAACAGTGAGCAAAAAGACAAATGATTATTACATTAGTTTTATTATTAGTTACTTTGGCCTTTGTAATTTGGCCGGCCTTTTCTCGACGTAATGCCCATATCAGTCAAGAGGCTGAAAACCTACGTTTATATACTCAGCGTAAACAAGAAATCATGTTGTCTGAAGACAGCGAAGAAGATCGTGAGCAAATGTTATTAGAGCTTGATCGTGAATTGATTTCTAACGACAGTGAAGGGGCAACTTTTAAAGACGCATCGCCCAAACAAAAAATTCTAACGGCGTTTGCCTTGTTTATTATTATGGTTTCTTCTGTTTTATTTTTGTACGAAGACTTAGGAGCGCAAGATGAGTTAATTGCGACTGAGTTGTTGAACAAAATGAATACAGTCAATCTATCAAAAGAAGAGCAAGTCTTGTTAACCAGCAGTTTGCGTCATGCTACCGAAAGCAATCCTAGTAATGAAGAGTGGGCTTACTTGTATGCTCGTACCTTGTCGTCGGATGGCCAATATGAAGAAAGTATAGTGACTTTCGAAAGAATATTAGAGGCACTGCCTGAGGAAGCAAAAGCCGATCGTTCAGCGGCCTTGGTACAAATTGCTCAAGCTAAATTTAACTTAGCGGGTGAAAAAGCTGATGACATGATTTACGACTATTTAAAAAGTGCGCTTAAACTGGCACCTAATAACTCACAAGCACTGGGTATGGGCGGTATCATGGCTTATGAACTGGGTTATTTAGAGGAGGCTTTTGATCATTGGAAGGCATTATGGCTTAACATATCAACACGCCCAGAAGCGGCTTCTTTAGAGCAAGGGTTACAACAAATTGCTGCAGAATTAGAAAGCCAAGGCAAAACAGTTGATATGACTTGGATGACAAGAGCAGAAGTTAAGGTTTTGGTTTCTATCAGCGACCAGCTTAAAGCTCAGCTGCAAGATACTGATGCGGTATTTGTAATGGCTAAGGCACTTACTGGGCCTGTCATGCCATTAGCCGCAGTGAGAATCATGGCAAAAGATTTGCCGATGCAGGTATCACTCAACGACAGCCAAGGTATGGTTCCTGGTTTATCGTTAAGTACTTTCGAAGAAGTTCAGCTGATTGCCCGTGTTGCTAAAAGCGGGGAACCTATTGCTAAACCAGGTGACTTTGAAGGGACGTTTAGCCCAGTTGTAGTAAAGTCTGACGAGACTGTTAATTTATTAATCGACAGAATCATTAAGTAACCAATTTAGTGTCTGATAGATGCTAGAAAATCTAGCCAACTAATAGCTAAACGTATGTTTAGCTATTAGTTGGCTATTAGTTACCATTTAGCATAATGGTCTTCTGTAAATCCCCAAACGCCATCCAAATAAATGACTTCGTCATTGATTTTAATGTCGCCATAAAAGCGGCCAAAGTGCTGGGTGAAGTTTGACGCTGCAATCAACATATTCTTTTTTTCTTTACGCTGGCCTGCTGGTTCAAACGATAAGTGAATTTTGCCATCGTTAGAGCGCAATGCCCAGGCATGCTCTGGTTGGTAGCGATCAAAGCGAAAGTCGACCATATCGACTTTGTATAAATCTCCATCAATCCATAATGCATTTTCTGTGAAACCTGTTTCATTTACGCCAGCGGCTAAATTAAAACCAAGGCGACGGCCATCGTTTAATTTGCAAGAAAGACTGCCCCAGTTCCAGGATGTTTCACGACGCATGTAGCCAGCACTCCAATCGACCGAAGCCAAGGTGCCAATCTTTTCTAAATCAAAGGTATCGCCATCCCAGTGTGCACTGCCGTTACAAACCAGTGCTGTTGCTTTTTGCGTGAATACCCAGCCGGTGTAACCAGCCCGAGCGCACATAACTAATGGGTTGTAGTTAGCTGTTTCGTCAATAATAGCGTCGACTTTAAAGCCATTAGCAAGCTCTACATTAACCGCGCGTAATCGAGGAGTGCGAGTGGCGCTGATTGTGATTTTGTTATTGCCTTTGCTAAATGTCGCAATGCCTTCGTTTGGTTTTGCGCTCATTTGAGTTTTGCAAGAAAATGGTTGGATAAAACTGAATTCTTCAAACTTATTGCTACTAGGTTGATAAGCATAAACAAAACAGTTACTAGCAAACTTTAAGTCTACAATGGCAATACCAATGATTAATTCTGGGCTAGTTAGGCCAATAAATTGAAATTGATTGTATTTTAAGTGCTTTGCTAACTTACTTAAACGACGATCCATAGCATTGCGTAAATCGTAATCTAGGTGGTTAATTTCTTCTACACCGTCGGCAAAAACCCCAAAGCTGGGTTGACCTTTTGTATTAATTAGAAAATCTTTAGCCATGAAGGTTCCTAGCCCTATTTATTTGCTGATGATTTTGGCAGATTAGTGAAAGATAAACCATGGTTGTTATCGCCAACGAGGGAGTCGGTTGTTGGTATTTAGAAGGCAGCAATTAAATGCTACCAATTAAACGCTTGGCGTAGTGAGGCAAGTGTATCTTGGTCAGCTTTAAAGCGGAGTTTTAAATACACACCTTGCGCGGTGTAATTGGCTGCAGAAAAATCGTTATCAATAAACCCTTCAAAGTTATAACCAATGCTGGCCCATAAATTTTTAACTGGGCGTGCACCTATGGATAAACCATAGCTGTTTTGTTGCTGTGACCCTGTGCTGATCAGTTCTCGACCATGCGCACCTATGTCCCAAGTTTGGTTGAGCTGGTGTCGCCATTCTCCTGCGATATAATGAACGGTCGAGGCTAAATCCTGACGACTGTACTGCTCCAAAACTCGTTTAAAACCATATTGGGTAGACAATTGGTGGCCGCGTTTGAACATCCAGTTAAGATGAGCATTATTGATAATGCGACGACTTTTATCGGTTGGATTTGAGTAATCAAGCGATAATAAATCTTCTATTAAGCGTGTTTGTAATAATACGGCAAAAGGTTGTTGATAAGGGCGAATAGCAAAGTCAATAATGGCATTGGTATTTTGTTCGAAGCCCGGTTGGTTGGCTTGTTTATACACACTTAGGCTGCCACCAATAGCCGTATGGCGGTTTAATGGATGATATAAGCTAGTTTGAACGCTGTGAACTTGGCTGCTGGCTGCGATGCGGCGTTCTATACGGTTGGTCCATTGCCATTGTTTTGAACGATAGCTCCAGCCAGTACTGATCGCATGAAAATCCTCGCTGGCAGTTTCTTCAGCGGGTGAAGCTTGTTCGAGGTTTTTGCTTTGATTAAACCCAAAGCTAACTAACCAATGTTTGTCGACTTTCCAATCGTGACTTAATCCTGATTCGGTGAATAACCGATAACCGTCATTTTGCTTTTCTTGCACCATGGATTGTTCAACTTGCCCACCTTGCCAAGGTTGTGTTCGTAAGCCAATAGCAGTGCGCTCCAGATTATTAGTATTGAATGAGCGCTCGTAATTGGCAAAGCTGGTTAGGGTATCGTTCCAGCGGTATTCTGACCCCAGTTTTAGGCGATCATTTTCTTCACTGCGCTCGGTAATATCGGTGGTAGCGGTTACATTAACGCTAAAGTCTTTACTGAACATCGGTGTTGATGCACCCACCACTAATTCTTCGACAAAATCTAAACCGTTTTCGGTTTCTTGGGTGTTCGATTGAACACCTGCTTTGATGGTACTGTTTTGAGAGATTTTGCGGGTTAAGGTGGCAGCCCCAAATTGTTTGTCGTAGCCGCTATTAATATCAGTTTGGTATAAGCCCTTTAACTCAAGTTGATCGCGTTTGTTGAGATATACAGTCGCGTTAATGCCGCTTGTTTGCTTACCTAGCTCCACTTGATTTTGTTGGTTGAGACCAAACTCTTGCTCAATGCGTTGGCTATAAGCGGTGACCTCTGAAGTGGCTGTTCTTAATTTGGCTTCAATGCGTTTAGCTGAGGCTTTTTCTGTGTTTGTAGCAGAACCGTTGTTTATATTGTTGCTGGCATTGTTAATGGTGTTGCTTTTTGCTGCAGCAGGTCGGGTTTGTGCTACTTCGGCGGTTAAGGTGACATTGCCCAGTTTTAAGGTAGCGTCAACAGCATTCAATTGGTTATTCTGGTTACCTTTGTTTTCATCTATCACGGTAACCCCTGCTGTTAGGGTATCGTTTAACAACTTGATTCCCGAGCGACCACCAATTAAGTGCCCACCTTGAGCATTTTCTGTTTCATAATCAGCGACAATATAGATGGGGTTAAAATCATTGTCTGTGGTAGCAATAGGGCTTTTAAAATATAAGCTGCCATCAGTACTGTTGAGGCTGTAATCTAAAAATCGTTTTAATGTTTTGCTGTTTAATACGCGTTGATTATTTAACCGGTCGCGGGTTTCAATGCGGATATTCTCTGAGTTTAAAACAATGTTTTTATTGCTCAATTTGTATAAACCGGATGTCCCGTTAGCGGCGATTTCATCACGGACAAAATTTGAATCAGCTTCGCTAGCAAAGGCAGAAAGTTCTACTAAATCATTCTGAAAAACAGTTTGAACACCGGTTAGGTTACGCACGTACTTGGCCAGCTTGGTTTTATCTAAGCCTGTGCTGATATCACCATACATGGCGTAAAAACGTTTCTTTTCAATTTTGATGTACAGTTTATCGCCGCTGCTGGCATCTTGTCCCTGCTGGCTGGCATCTGCATATAGGGTGTAGTATTCACCGGGTTGAACTAAGGCAGCAAAGGGAGTGGTTTTTTCTTTGTTTGAATCATAAGCAGCAGTAATTAAGTAATCACCTGGTATTTGTCCTTTGGTGTAGAAAGCCAAGCGACCTTGGTGAAAAATATTATCGTCTACTGTGCCATTAGAATTTTGTTTGGCATTGTTGCTGGTACTGTGTGCGCCAAGAGTGAGATCACCAAGACCTACTAAAATCCAGTCCCTTGCTGCGGGTATTAGCCAAGGGCGTATTTCATCCGTTAAGCCATTACCATGATCGAACTTTACGGTTAATTCACCGGTTTGAGTGGTAGGTTGTAGACGAATGAAAGCGATGCCATCTCCTTCAACACGATAGCTTAGCTTATTGGTATCGCTGAGAGGATTAATGTCGTATTCACTGCGCTGTAGCAGTTCAAAGGGCTCTGATATTTGTATTTCACCTTGTGTGTTTTTACGCACAGGATAGCCATTTTTGTCTTTTAAACGCACGGCAATAATGGGTGTTTGAATACCGTCGGCTATTAATGTACTCATTTCAGGAAGCAGTTCCACGTGAGTTGGTGCACCCGAGAAATAGATACTTTGTGCTAAGTAATCAATGACCTGATCGTTGCGGTCGAGTATTTCGGCAACAAAATTATTTTCACCTTCTTCAATGTTTATGCCGCGCCATTCACTAACAGATACGGCTTTATTTTTGGCGCGCTTAATGCCTTCAAAATAAATGCTGTGCACTGCAACACCGTTTAAGGTTAACCGTACACGATTATTTTTTGGATGCTGTATCAAAACATTGGTGGCAGAAATGTCTGGGCTGAACGCTAGCGGTGGCCAAACCCAATTTTTTTCAATGTTTTTATCTGCAAACCACGCATCATTGATAATTGGTTGCTGTTGAATGTGTATTTGATTCTCTGGGTTGTTTGCCGCTGTAGCTTGAATAATGTCTAAGCCAGGAATTAACGTTTCGGTTTTGGCTATTTTTACATCCATATCTAAGCTGGCCAGCTCGACATCGGCATTGGCTTTTAAAACACGCACTTCTACGCGTCTATTTTTAGCTCGGCCTTCGGTTGTCCCGTTACTAACAAGGGGAGATGACTTACCTAAACCGTTGATCTTGATTTTTTCTATTGGTAAACCGATTTGCTCGGAAATATACTCAGCAACCGCAGACGCACGTGCTTCGGATAAAGCTTTATTGTCGGCATAAATATGCTGATTGCGTTTAGCGATGGGCACATTATCGGTGTGGCCACTTACAGCAATTTCTAAGTCTTTTAAACCTTCTAGGGTATTAATCACATCAGACAGGTTGTTTTTATCTTCTGCGGTTAAGACGTTTGATAACGACTCAAACTTGGGATTTTTTAATGGGTCAGCTTTGCCATCTAAAGGAGGAACGAATAAATTTAAGCGGGTTTCTGCTAAGGGGGTGCTGTCTTTTAAAATGGGGCCAATTTCATAGTGCAAAATTGCCCGTGCCGCCAAGGTTCCTTTTTCGGCATTGGCGGTAATAAAGGCGCTGAATTGTATTTCGTGTGACCACTCTGTGGGTTTATCACCAAGTTGAATAAATACAGTATTGTCACGGTATTCATAAGGATAGGGAGCGCCATCAAGGGTTAAGCTAGCAGCTTGCATAACCACCCCTTTTGGTAATCGAATCTCTTCGATAACGTTATTTAAAGCAACGCCAGAACCGCCCACGTTTGCGGTATATTGGACTTTTTTATCAACCAGTGAGTTATTCTCGGCTAACCGCTCTGCTGGTGATAGCGGTACTAATTGATTGAATAGCGTCTGCAAAACATCGCCGTTTTCAGGTTTTTTCGGTTGTACATGAAAATCAGCTCGCCATAATGTTCCCGGCTGAACGTCGATAAATTGAGAGTAACTTTGCCCTGCATGAAAAAAGTCTTTATCACAGGCCACTGGTTCTAAATAAGCAGGCAGGGTGGTGGTATCTAGTTGAACGACGTGAGCGCCTGGTTTTAACCCTTCAAAATGCCAGCGGCCTTGTTCATCAGAAACGACATAACGGCCATCTTCCATTAAAATTCGGACACCCTCAAGGCCTTCAGCATCTAGATTGCCATCACAATCATCTAGTATGATGCGACCAAACACTTGTGCTTTGTCGCGCATTAAATCATCGCGAATATCAACATCAGCACTGGCAATATTGGATTTTAAAATAGGGTGAGAAATTTCAACGACATTGGTTAATTTCCCTTTTGCAGTTGCAGACACTTGGCTGATATAGGTGACTTTAATAACTTGTAATGGTGTTAGTGTTGGAAAGTTCACGACAATTTGTTGGCCGTTTTCACTGATTTCAACGTCGCTATAGGTTTCACCATTGACCTTTAGTGAACCTTTTACGAAACGCAAACCAACCGGTAAGGTATCAATTAATTTTAGATTGCTGATTGTTGCATCTATGTTGGTCATAGATATTTCGAAAGGCACAAAGTCTGCAATACCTACGGTTGCTTTAGGGGTACTTTTGTTTATCAAAATACGATCAAGCAGTGGGTCTAAGGGAATATCGGCGTTTAATAACAGATTGCTGCTGGTTTGAGCAGTTCCTTTTGATAAAGGGGTTAAATTAAACGGTGCATTTGGCAATGTTTGTAGTACAAGATCACTGCTTTTTGCAGGAAATTGATAGGCAAACGTATTATTAACCTCAATACGGTATTCACCATTGGGCACGTAAGGAAAACGATAGCTTCCTGTTGGAAAATCGTAGATTTTTCCGCTGCTGTCTTCAACCTTTGCCCCAGACTCTATGACCGATGGAAAAGCACTGATGCCATCATCACCAAAAATACGAGCGGGTAATCCCGTGGTGTTATCGATTAATCGAATAGTGACACCATCAACCAGTTCACCGGTAAAGGCGTTGAATACTTTGTTATAACGGTCAAATACGTTGGTGGTATTAACGGTGTCTTGTTGATCTTGTTGATCTTGGTAGTTAACTGTTAACTCGCTGCTGGGTGCTAGATCTAGCAGGCAGTCTTGTAGAGTAGCTTGAGCAGATGAACGGGTTTGGATAATGCCGACAAATTCACCGCTATCGGCTGTTGTTTCAAATAATACTAATGTTTCTGTATCACTTGGATTGGTTGCGATTAATTGTACCGTTACGCTATCAATTTGGTTGTTATTGATATTTTCATCTTGGTCAACAACACGCACAATTAATGGGTTTCCTGCTTTGAATATATCTGCATTGAGCGCCGGAACTAATGCTGGCAATGTCAAAGCTGAGCCATCAGCGTAAGTTAATGCGGTGGCACTACCGCTCACTGCTGAACTGCATTGAGATTGAGTTACTTGTAAGTCTTTGTTTTTATAAGAATCGTTGACTGGTCCCCAAACATCCAAAGTTGCTGGTGTACCTGGGGCTGGCGGAGCTTGGTTAGCAAAGCTATCAACAATAAAAGGTGCGTCACTTGATTGTGTGTATGCAACTCCGTTGTAGCGATAACTCACAGAAGCGTCACTGTTTAAAGTATCGCCTGGCTCTAAGGCAAAAACGGGTTGAGATAACAGTAGAGAAAATAATACGAATAAAACAACAAACACACTCATAAACTGTTGAGTCGCACACTGGCTCAACAGTTTATGAGTAAATTCGTTCTTATCAGAAAGGTTTGCATGAGAAAATGACGCGCACTCACGCATCTCAGAGCAAATGCTCTGTGATGCGCCAGGACGAGTTGAACTTAATGCATTCATTAAGGAAGCGTTACTTCAAACGTTGTAACAACCGTACCGTTATCGGAACCATTTTTGGCCGTAGCGGTAACATTTGGAAAGGTTAGAGTAACAACATTGTTGCTGGTATCGGTGAGTGCTATAACATTAGATAGACTTACCGCTGCTGCACCGTTTATTGATTGCATATAGCTATTAGTATTGATATCACTTTCTGAAAATATGCTCGGCATGGTGTCAGAAAGGGTTAATGCGGCGTCTTTTGAGCCACTGTTGGTGACCGTAATGGTGTACTTTAAAATAGCACCAGGAATCGCTTTAGGCTGATAACCCGCCGGTGGATTTGCGCTTAGACTGATAGGATCGCTTACAACTTCTACTGTTTTAGCTAGGGCAATGTTAGCTCCTACATAGGTGTAGGTAATGGTTTGCGATTGTGTAGTAATAAAGTTGCCATCAGCATCGGTTTCAGCAACCGTTTGAGCTATGTCTTTATTCCAAGCTTCTGTTGCAGGGGTGGGTACAATGGGATCGCCAACGGTGCCAAAGCTCGCATCGTTTTCAATTGCAGAGGCATTAAATACGATTTCTTGAGTGGTTCCATCGACTCCTTGTTGTGGAGTGTAAACGGCTAAGAAGTTTTCAATATGGCCATCAAAATTAGCGCTACCATCGTTTTGCAACAACGAAATCTTCCCCGTGATTTTGTTACCGTCTGTTTCTTCGTTAGCGTCTAAGATGCCATCTCCGTTTAAATCAACGTAGTAAACAACATCAGTTAAGTTGGCTAATGTGTAATCAATCGGTGCATTACTGTTGTTGGTTAAGGTAAATCCAACAGTGGTTTTTTCACCAACGGGGGCATTGCTTGCGGTGGTGTTTGGCGTTAGGTTGAATTTAACCAAGCGATCGACTTTAAAATCAGCCGTAGCAGGAGTGGCCGTCACAGTTGCGCCACCGGCTACCGAATAATTTAATTGTGCGGTGTTGGTAATCAGTTGGTTATAGGGTGTTTCTGCCATGGCAGAAGCGCTGGCAACCGATGCGGTTATGGCCAAGGCTATTAGTTTAAATCTCATATTTTATTTCTCACTTTTCAAATTTTTTATTGGATTTTGACAATGTATTGCACAGTTACGGCATCGCCTGCCGCTAAGGGCTGCTTTAGTGTCCAGCGCAGCTGACTGTAATCAGACGCTTCTGCTAAAACACGCTCACCTTCTTTTTCAATAAAAAGCGCACTTGCCTGTGCAAAGGTTTTTCCGTTATCGGTAGAAAATTCAATCAGCGTATTTAGGCCTTTTGCAGAACCAGCTTGATACACGGTATTTTCTGGAATTGGGTTTGCTATCACGATATTCTCAGCGGCTTCTGAACCTTGGTTAGTAACTTCAATTTGATAACCAACGCGTTCACCCGGCAGCAATTTATCCGGTTGCTGCCATTTGTCTTGTGAACTGCCATCTGAATTAGTAACCGTGATTACTTCAAAAACAGTATTGGTTAATGTGACTTCTGCACTCGCCAATACACTAAAAAATGAGAGGCTGAAGGCAAAGGTGATTTTTTTAAACATTTAATACTCCTTATCTAATTAGGGTTAGTTGTTTATAACTGCGTCTAATAAAATGGCGTATTCACCTGGCGCTACATCACCCAGCGCTACTTTCACTGATGTTACGGTTCCGGTATTAGGAATTGTTTCGGCGTTATCACCATCGCTATTGGTATCGGTTAATGCAGTAAAGTTAGAATACGTTGCCGGTGTTTTGGCTGGTAGGGCAGGTGCAATGTAAGTAGGAGTATTAATCACACTACCAATTGCTTTCTGCAGGCGTAAACTTTCTGCAACGTAGGTCATGTTGTTCGGGATAATATCGCTGATGCTTAGTGCTGTTGCTGAATCATTTTCAACCGTTACTTTAATGAAGTAAGTCACCATGGCACCGGGAATTTTTTGATCAGTAATTGTATTGCTGTCGTTCAGTTGTGCACTTGAGCCTAAAATGGACTTATTGATAAGCACTTCTAATGATTGACTCGGATCAAACGTAGTAACTTTGAGTTCTGTACTGGCGTCATCGCGACCTTGGTCTATAGCAATAATTGCATTGGTTGAATCTGTTCCTGCACCGGTAATAACCGTTCCAAACGGAGACTCGCTGGCTTTAATTCCGTTTGCTTCTGTTTGTGAAATAACGGTTAAATCAAGATCGGTTAAGCTATTTAATACCGAACCATTAGGCACATCGGTAACGATATAAACCGTGATAGAAGCATCTTTTAAGATAGTAATGTTGTCGCCAGTGTAGAGCGTTTCATTAATATTATTAGGATCAAAACTTCCATCTGATGATGCATTATCAACGTAATAAATTGTTAAATCGTTGTTGTTTAATGGCAATTCGTTAGTGGTACCAATGGTGCCCAATAGTTTGAATTCTTCAGTGCCGTTACCGGTGTTTGTCACTGTGTAGGTCACGGCAACGTTGTCATCACCATTGGTAATATTGTTGCTGGCGTTGGCTGCAGTTACATTTACGTTAACAACCTCATCGACTTTAAAACTAACGCTAGCCGCTTCGCTAACACTGCTGCCATTTCGAGTAAAACTAACCGTGGCTGTGTTGTTAATTGAAGTACCCGCTTCGGTGCCAACGGCAAATGCCTGAGCACTAAAAAGTGTGCTGGATAAAACTACGCTAGAGGCGAGTAATTTGCTGATTTTTTTCATATTTAATTACCTGGTTCAATGAATATTTGGTTGTGTTTGCCGTATTGCTTTAGTGATGAATGTAGCCGTTTAAACGAATGCTGGCCTAAAGGGCAGTAACTTTGTCATTCAAGTTGCACTCGAAAACGAACGGTGAATTGAGTAGCTGTTTGTCCGACAGCCGGTGCTAAGAATGTGCCTTTGGGTTTTATTCTGAAATGTGTGATGGCTCGGTCGATGCCATTACTATCTGCGATGGGGCTGTAATTGAAAGAGGCGCCATTATCGTTAGAAAATTCGAGGTCATCATTGCTACTATTCAAGGCAATAAAGTTGTAATTTAAACCACTGTTTGTATTACTGGATAGTGATAAAACGGGGCCTTGATTGTCGACATCATCAAAGTCATTGACCACCATGAATGTATTACTGGGTAGGGCATCACTGATAATTATAGAATCAGCTTGGGCTACACCAGGACCACTATTTTTTGCCGACAAGGTGTAGGTTAAAATGGCACCGGGTAAAGCTTTGGAAAAATTATTAGCAGTGTTTTTGCCATGAATTGGATCAGCGTAAACCGAGACAGACTTTTCTAAAATAATGTTAGTCAGCGGTTCACTTACCTTAACCATTAACTCACTGCTGTGGCTGATTTCGTTTTCTGTTCCTTCAAACCCAGTGATGATTATTTTCCAGTCACCCAGTTCGGCATCGTCAGCAAGTTTGTAACTGAATTGATAAGTTTTTGTAGCAGCACCGGAGTCAGCCAAAACGGTCATGGCTTGTTGATCTATCAATCGGGTGTTGTTTGAATCAATAATCACAATATTGGCAGAGGTGATATCGAACGAACCAAAGGGATCACTGATAACGGCCTCGATAGAAAGAGTATCTTGCGGCGAGACGTGTATCGGTTGTTCAGTATTTTCAGCGCTATCGTTGGTGCTATTTGATTGGGTTTTAGTCACAGTAATCTGATCAACATTAATCACAGTGGCCGCTGGCAAGCTTACCAAACTGAAGGGAGACTCGACATCTTGAGTACTTTCATTGGGATCAATCGAGTATATGCGGAGGCTATCAACTGCATAATCCGAATCATTAAAAATGCGCACTGTCAGGGTATCGCCCTTATTAATAGTGGGCATACTGGTTAGAGTAATAGGAAATTCAAATAGTGCGACGTTATCACCGTCTACAGCTCTTGAAGGAACAGTGATTTGCTGCTGTTGTTCGCCAATAACAGTATTGTTATGTAATAAACTAACGCGAACATTATGACCCCAGGACCCAGATAAGTAATCGTTTTGCAAAAATAAATAAACGCTCACGGACGAGCTGGAAAAACGAAACTCTTGCTGAAATTCAGGCTCAATAACATAGTTAATTGAACCTAAATCAGTAATGCTATTAAACGCTGAAGAAGTCGGTTGTATTCGGCTTAAAGTTGAGGATTGGCGAAGGTAGAGTGGTTTGTTACCACTGGCAGGGTTCGCCGTTTGAGAGATATAAATAGCCGGTGATTGCACTTCGACATCAGCGGCTAAGCCAGAAATTGTTGCAGTGTTGATAATCACACTGTCGTTGCTGGCTTGGGCATCAATGGTGGCGTCAATCACTATGCTAGCAATAGCGTTCGCGGCAATTGATATATTATTAACGGTTATTCTACCGTTACCATTATCACCATTTGGCGCTGCCAGTACATTAATATTGGCACCACTAGGAACACTTACCACATCAAAAGACGATATATTTTCGGGTAAATGATCGACGACGCTGATGCCTGAAACAGACACGCCATTTGATTCTTTGAGGTCTATTTGATATCTCAAAATATCCCCTGGCTGAACATTGCCTCCGTTTATATCGGTCACGGCTTTCGTTGAGTTTGCTAGGCTGGCAGAGATAACATTGTAAGTTTGTGAGCGGGTATTATTGGATAAAATATTGTCAAATAAGATTCCACTAACGGTAGCGGATAAGTTGACAGTATTTGCTGTATTTGGAGCAGCATACAAGCTAACCGATAGATTATTAGCACTAGAGTTTTTAGTGATAGCTGCATTATACGAACAAGTAACAGCGCTGCTGGTGGCACTGCAATTCCATTGATTACCAACAAAATTAGCTAACGTTAAATCGCTACTTAAAGGAATAACTACCTGTGTATTGGGTGGTGCCGTATTTGGGCCGTTATTTGTTACTGTGTAATTAATCGTGTTGCTGGCATCACGAATAAAACGCGATGGCCCTGATTGTTGGATCGAGAGTTCTGCAACGGGTTCGTTAGGAACGCTGATAATTTCAGCGGTTAAGAAAACAGAGTCTTGGCCCGTTGAATAAGTGGTTTGGACACTGGTTTTACCAGGAGTCAAAAGACTCCCAATAGGGTATTGGTCAATGTCGACACCGCTGGTAGTCCCTGTGACGTTTGAATAACCGTTAAATTGATTACCTTGCGGGTTATTTGAATCGGTTAAACTATTGTTTTCAAAGGTTAATCTTTCATTAAAGTTATTTCGTGCTTGTGAGTTTCCTGCATCACCTTCCCAGGTAATGTGAGCATGCTTTCCGCCTAAGGTCGCAGCATTTTGGGCAATAACAAAATTATCGGGGATGAGCACTAGCTGACTTCCCCAAAAGTTTTTAAAACCATCAAATATATTAATCACACGTATGGGTTGATTAGCATTTTCATAAACAATGGTTAATGCCCAGCCGCCATAGGCAATGGAAGTATTGCAGTAAGCACTGCTGCCATCAAAATCAACTCCAGAGACTGTGTAGGTTGTTTGCGAAGCAGAAGAAACAAGGTTGGTCACATCGGCTTTTGAGCTGTAATACTCAAGGCCTTGATACATTTCAACATAACTGACATCAGCATTAACGGTGGTGTTATTGAAAGTAGCACTAGAGTCCACGGCACCAGAGCCGGACCAATAAAGGTACGCAGCTTTAACGGTTGAATTTGAGGGAAGGTTAATATTGCCAGACGACTGTCCGCCAGCAACTAACGCACAGGTGTTATTGGATCTGCGTAATGTATTGCCAGTCAGTTCAAACGACATATTACCGGCAAAGCTGTGGCGAAGAATAACTTCTTTCGCAAAAGTAGATTCAGAAAAAGTGAAAAACAGTACTGCAGAAAACAGCCATTGCAGAGAAACAAAGCGAGAATGGCATTTAGCCGAGCACAGTTTTGCTAGTGTGAAAAACACACATTTAAGCAATTGCTGTGATACTTGGCTCAATTTGTCTAGTTGTATAGGACTAGATTTTATGGGTCAATCAAGTGAGCGTCAATTTTACATCTGTTCACAATAATTGAATGTTACATTATGTAAACAATTGAAAGGCCTGGATTTTTCGATCTTTTACAAAGACAAGGTCTTGTTAATATCGATTCTCGTTAAATAGGTGCTTTTGACTGAAAAATTCTTTTTTTTCAGCATAAATATGAAAATAGTGACAAAAATTGTCAGTTGTTTGATGGAAAAAATAACAATGTTAAATATTGTAAAAGCATCCTTTTTAAAAGGTTTACAGTGGATTTTTTGTTTCAAAAGTACACTTTAATGACTCCTAATTCTTTAATGTGTCAGAAAATATTTTTTATTAGTAGCTGAATAAGTCAATAATTTGAATTAAAAGCCTATCTTATGAGAAGGCATTGGTCAGTAGGGGGCTTAGCTGTAAGTGTGATCTTGAAATTTTCAAACATTAAACAGCTTGTGTTAAAGCCAATTTTTTGATGAAGAAACCTTAATTAAAAACCTTATTTGTTTTGTTAAACGGTTTCTTTTTCATGGCTCTTTACAGAGATTTTAAAGCTGCTAAAGACGCAAGTTAGAGTGGTTTAATTAAGTGATGTAAAGCTGACAGTTTTACAAGTGCCGGAATAATGACGTTTTTTTGTGATTTTTAGTACGATGGTTTTGTTTGCGGGATAAAACCTCAGCATTAATTTAGCGATGCTGAGGTTTGTAATCTATTTATGTACTGTCTGATAAAGTATTTATTTGATTATTTTAGTTGAGAGTGCTGCAGTTGGTGTTCTTCACCTTTGTAATACGCTTCAACTCTTGGGTTCATAACTTTGAACCACAAAGGCGGAAATAACGCCAGTACTACCATAGTGGCATAACCACTGGGTAATTGTGGGCTCACATCATGATGACGCAGAACCTGATAGCGGCGTTTAGGATTGGCGTGATGATCTGAGTGACGTTGCAATTGGAATAAAAACAAATTGGTAAGCAAGTAGTTGCTGTTCCAAGAATGCTCGACTGTGGTGCGTTCATAACGACCATTTTCTAACTTTCTTCTGTGTAAGCCATAATGCTCAACATAATTTATAATTTCTAATAAAGAAAATGCGACAAAACTTTGAGCAAAGAAGTAGCCTACGCCAGCCCATCCCCATAAAGCGCCGCAGATACCTGCAAAAATAAAACTGATCCCATACCACCATATTAATTCATTGCTTAGGCTGAATAGGCGTTTGTTTTTACGTTTTAATTTTTTTGCTTCAAGTTTCCACGCGTTTAAAAAATTGTGCCAATAGGCGTGGGGTAAGAATCGATACAGAGATTGTCCATAACGTGAAGAAGAGGCATCTTCAGGAGTAGACACATGCACATGATGACCACGTACGTGTTCAACTTTAAAGCCACCGTAAGTCACACAAGAAAACAGCAGTCCACCCGTCCATTGTTCAATCAATGGGTCTTTGTGGATCAGTTCATGACCCACATTAATTGCCACAATTGCACCTACGGTACCAACCGATAAAATCCAACCCAGTTGACCTACCCAACTTAATTCAGCCGACATTAATATATGACCGCCATAAAAAATTGTGGCCAGCTGCATGGGTAAACAGAGTAGGGTTAATATGCGATAAAAAATTTCTTTGGAAAGTTGAGGTACTTGAACTTCTTCATCTGGGTTAACCGGATCTTGGCCTATCAAATGGTCTAAAAACGGTACAATAACAAAAACAAATATCACCGTGGTAAAGGCGAACGCGTCTTTATAACCAAATTCATTACCCAACCAAACTGATGCGAGCAAAATAATTGAGGGTAACGTAACAAGAAGATAAGCATATTTTTTGATCTTAATAATCAAATCAAGATCCTTATGCTGGCTGGGTAGTTTTGTTGATCGCGCTTGAGTAATGCTCATGGCATGCTCCCTAATCGATTTCTTTTTATTTTTTTCGTTTTTTTGTATTGGTTATAAGTATTTGCAACGTTTGTGCAGCTCTTTGACAGCTTCTTGCAAATCTTATTGTAGGATTGTAGGACAATATAGAATATTAAGCAATAGTCTAATGAATGTAAGTCAGTTAGATTTAGCTGTGATTGTTGGGGATCTATCTGAGTGTTTTATGTACAAGTTGGCAGTAAATACGTCGAATATTGTTTTAAAACAGCTTTTGCTAATGAAAAATAACCAAAAGAGCAGTAATCCTCTGCCAAATAAACCTTATAAAAATGAGGATACCGCTTTAGTTAAGGCTTCCAGCGCTAAGTGGCTGTGTTAGAATCGGTTTATATTCACACTTATATGATTATATGGTCGATTCCATGAGTTTTAATGCCCCCAAAAGCATGGCAGAACAAATTGCCCAACACCTTGCAAATCAGATCATTTCTGGAGAGCGTATTGCTAATGAGCGTATTCAAGAAATAAAAGTTGTAGAAGAACTTGATGTGAGTAGAGGCTCTGTCCGAGAAGCCTTGCTGTTAATGGAAAGGCGTCACCTGGTTGAAATAGCACCAAGAAAAGGTGCGATGGTTGCCGAAATTAATTCTCGTTCTGTCGAAAATTTGTTTGATGTGTTTGGTGTGTTGGTAAGTCGCTTGGCAGTATTGGTTGCTGAGCGTTGGCAGGGGCAAGAGTTAGAACCTCTTGTTGAGCACTTATTACGCTTACAAACGATGGCCAACCAAGAAGATCGCGAGGAGTTTATGACGCAGGTCTTTGCCCTATTAAATATGGCTTATCCCTTGGCTAAGAACGATTATTTGCACGAGTTGTTGTCAAACCTTCAACCGGCCGTACATCGTTGCTATGCATTAGCTCAACGTTACAAGCCCAATGATGGTCAAGCTGCTGTTACATTTTTTACCGCACTTATGCAAGGCGTGACACAGAGAAAAGCTGAAATTTTGCCAGATGCTGTTAAACAATATTTTGATCATCAATTAACGTTAGTGATTGCTGCCTTAGAAGCTGAGTAATAGCGATTGGCAACGTTAACTCACAAGAAAACACTACAATAATAATTAACTAGGAAAAATAGGTATGCGCCTTAAGGCCATCAAACTGGCAGGTTTTAAATCGTTTGTAGATCCGACCTATATACCGTTTCCAACCAATATGACGGCCATCTTAGGGCCAAATGGATGTGGTAAATCAAATACCATCGATGCTGTGCGTTGGGTTATGGGTGAAAGTTCGGCTAAAAATTTACGCGGCGATTCGATGACAGACGTTATTTTTAACGGTTCGTCACAGCGTAAACCTGTAGGTAAAGCCAGTGTTGATCTTATTTTTGATAACTCAGATGGTACTTTAAAAGGTGAATACGCTGCATTTTCAGAAGTGGCTTTACGCCGCCAAGTTACCCGCGAAGGACAATCAACTTATTATTTAAATGGTACTAAATGCCGTCGTAAAGACATTACCGATATTTTTTTGGGAACTGGCTTAGGTGCACGTTCATATTCAATTATTGAACAAGGAATGATTTCACGATTAATTGAATCAAAACCCGAAGAATTAAGAGTATTTATTGAAGAAGCAGCAGGCATCTCAAAGTATAAAGAACGTCGCCGCGATACTGAAAATCGAATGCGCCGTACTCACGAAAACCTAGAGCGTTTACACGATATTCGTGACGAAATGGAGCGACAATTAGCGCACCTTCACAAGCAAGCGCAAGCAGCAGAAAAATATAAGGAATATAAAGCGGAAGAGCGTTTGAAAAAAGGTCAATTGCTGGCAATGAAATGGCAGTTGCTGGATGTTGATTATAAAAAACGTGAATTGGAAATAGCTGAACTGGATATGCAGTTTGAAGCTAAAATGGCCCAGCAAACAGCCGCCGATGCAGCGATTGAAGAACGTCGAGAAAATCATCACGAGCGCACTCAAACGTTGAATAGTGCGCAAGCTAAATATTACGAAGTAGGCGCTCAAATTGCACGTCATGAGCAAAAACTGGAGCATCAGGCTCAAATGAGCTTGCAGTTATCTCAGGATTTGGCAGAAACAGAAAAAGCCATTTTGGATACTCAGCGTGCATTAGAAGAAGATCAGCTAAAGCTCGAAGATATTAACGAAGAAATCATGATGCTTGAGCCTGAGCTGGAAGTTTTACAGGCCAGTGAGGAAGCCGCCATTGAAGAACTCAGTCTTGCTGAAGAAACCCTGCAATCTTGGCAGTCAGACTGGGACGAATTTACACAAAAAGCCAGTGCTCCTGCCAGGCAAGCGGAAGTTGCCCAGAGTCGTATTCAAAGTTTAGAACAGCAGATAACCCGATTGCAGCAACGAACTGAGCGTTTAGATGAAGAAAAGCATCAGCTGACATCTAACCCCGAAGCTGAAGAAATCCTAATGTTGCAAGAGCAGATTTTAGAACACGAAATGCAACTTGAGGAACAGCAAGCGATTGGAGAAACGTTTGGTGAGCAAGTGAATGCTCAGCGTGACAAAATTGAACAATTACGCCGCCAATTAGATGAAGGACGCAGTGAATTACAACAAGTACAAGGTCGAAAAGCCTCTTTAGAAGCTTTACAGCAGGCGGCGAAAGGCGAAGGTAATACTGCTGTTAGTCATTGGCTAGAAAGTCATCAGTTATCCCGAAAAAAACGTTTGTCAGAAAAAATTCATGTTGAAAGCGGCTGGGAAAAAGCGGTCGAAATGGTCATGGGTAATTATTTACAAGCGGTTATTGTGGATGATTTAGATCCTGTACAGCATTGGTTAGACGGCTTAAAAGACGGTGAAGTTATCATTTGGGCCAGTGACGAGGGAGTTGCCCCCACCGTGATGACGAATCATTTGCTGTCGTCCAAAGTAGCCGGTGATGAGGGTGTTTGTGCGTTACTGAGTTCTGTTCAAACGGCCACGGATTTAGCAGATGCTTTGTCCCGTTGTCATCAATTGGCTGATCATCAATCGCTTATTACTGCAGAAGGGCTTTGGATCGGTAAATCGTGGTTGCGAGTTGCTAAAGATGGTGATGGCAATGGCGGTATTCTTGCTCGCCAACAAGAGCTTGAAGCGCTAGATATGCGTTTTGAAGAATTAGATATTAATGTCGAAGAGTGGGAGGTTGATCTAGATGCAGAGCAACTAAAACTGCGTAATATGGAGCAGCAGCGAGAGGTTCAGCAAAAGGAAATGGCGACTTTTGCTCGCCAGTTGTCAGAATTCCAATCACAGTTGTCGGGTAAGCAAGCCCGTGCTGAACAATTAGCTCTGCGTATAGACAAAATTAATGCAGAGCTAGTAGAAGTAAATGAGTTACAGGTATTGGAACGTGAGCAAGTCAGCGAGGCACGCATGCAATGGCAAGAAGCCATGGCGAATATGGATCAAGATGCCGATCAGCGCAGTCGCCTGCAATCTCAGCGCGAACAAGCTACTCATCGTATTGAACAAGCGCGTATCACTGCTCGTCAACAAAAAGATCAGGTTCACCAGCTGCAATTGCGTTACCAAGGCCTAATGAGCCAGCAGCAAGGCTTAGCGCAAGCTGTTGAGCGTTTACATCAGCAAATGCAACGCAGTCAAGCGCGTAAAGCGCAGATAGAGCACAATCAAAATCGTGATCATGATTCTGATCTTGAAGAATTAAAAATGCAGTTAGAAGAGCTGTTAGAAAAACGCTTGCATGCAGATCAGGTAATGACGGAAGCTCGACATCAATTAGAGGCTGTTGATGCAGAGTTGCGCCAATTTGAAAAAGACCGAGCTGTAGCCGAAAAAGCCGCTTTGGATTTACGCACTCAACTAGAGCAGGTGCGAATGGAAACGCAGTCATTAGAAATTCGTCGAAACAGTATTGTTGAGCAATTAACAGAAGACGATTTAACACTCGACGCAGTCTTGTCTGGTTTACCAAGTGAGGCAAATATTCAAGCTTGGAGTGAAGATCTTGAGCGTATTGCTGATCGTATTCGTCGTCTAGGAGCCATTAATTTAGCGGCAATTGATGAGTATCAAATTCAGTCTGAACGTAAAGTGTATCTGGATACACAACATGAAGATTTAGAAAAAGCATTAGCGACTCTTGAGAGTGCCATTCATAAAATTGACCGTGAAACTAAAACACGTTTCAAGGAAACTTTTGATAAAGTAAACTCAGGTTTGGCAGAGTTATTTCCAAAAGTATTTGGTGGTGGTCATGCCAGCTTAGAGATGACAGGCGATGATTTATTAAGTACAGGAGTGGCGATTATGGCTTCGCCACCCGGTAAAAAGAACAGTACCATTCATTTGTTGTCGGGGGGCGAAAAAGCGCTAACGGCGATCGCTTTAGTTTTTTCTATATTTCAATTAAACCCTGCACCTTTTTGTATGCTGGACGAAGTTGATGCTCCCTTAGATGATGCTAACGTTGGTCGTTATGCTCGACTAGTAAAAGCCATGTCAGAAAAGGTACAATTTATCTATATCACCCATAATAAAATCGCCATGGAAAAGGCCGATCAATTAATGGGTGTAACTATGCACGAACCGGGTGTTTCTCGATTGGTATCTGTGGATATTGAAGAAGCTGCAAAAATGGTTGAGGCGTAATGAAATATAATCGACAAGAGTTTAAGGATATTATGGATATTATGGATAAAAGAACCCTAAAAAGAACCCTAAAAAGAACCACTAAGAGGGTGAGAACGTGGAGCTAAATCTACGAACAGTTTTGGTCATACTGGGAAGTATTATCATGTTAGCCATTCTTATTGATGGTTTTCGTCGTATGCGTAGAGCGCGGCAAGAAGCACTAAAAATTGACGTGCAAGATGATTTTAAGTTCCCAGAAGATACTTTTGCTTCTGAGTTGCCCAATGGGGGTGCAAGAATTATCGACAGTGATAAGCAGCACAACGAAGACTTTGATGGCAGTGAAGCTTTTAACCAGCAATTAGATGATTTACCAAGCTTGTCGGCTTTGGCTGATATTAATGATCAGCATGCAGAGATTATTGCAAATGATGATCATAACATTAAGGATGAATCGTCTACGCCCGCGTCAACTAACAGTCAATTTGTAAGCGACGATTTTCAAGCCAATGATTTCCGTGCTAAACCTACGGAACAAAATGAAGATCATTTAGATGAAACCATAAGCACAACAGACTCACCTGTTTCTGAATCTCAACAGAGTGATACAGCAAATATCGAAACTCATATTTCTCATCAAACCCAGCCGTTAAATTTAGATGAACATGTTCCGCTGTTAATGGATGTAGAAGAGTTAGGTGAAGAAGCACCTGTTACCGATAACATCAGTCATGAGGCGCTAGAAGTTGCAGAATTAACGGCAAAAACCTCCGAGGCGTTTGATGCTGAAAAAAATACTGATTCGAAAGATTTCAGTATTAATACAAAACAGTTGGCTGAGGATGTTCATGTTGATAATAGAAACGCTGATAACAGCACTGTGGAAGTTGACGGTAAAATTGAACCCTTGACTGATGATGGCTTGGATGGAAATAACTTGGTTGAGGATAGCTTGGTTGTAGATAGCTTGGTTGTAGATAGTTCGGATGTAAATTCGGCTTCTACTAACAATAGCGCAGGATTATCCCATACCGAGCCCTTAGATAATGGCACCGCTCAAGTGCAAGAAGATGAACTTGATGATGGTCGCCAACAAGCTGCCGACATGTTAACACAAGCTGCTTATGCCCCAGTGAAAAAACCTGGGCCTAATGCTGAAGTTCTTGCTGATCGAAGTGCCGCTAGTCTGGTATTGATAACCCATGTAGTGCCTCACGACGACGAAGGTTTTTGCGGTGAAGATATCTTGTATTTAGTAAATAACTGTGATTTACGCCATGGCGAAAAAGGCATTTTCCATCGTTTTGAACAAGAAAATGGCGAAGGCCGTGTGCAATTTTCTATGGCAAACTCCTTTAACCCCGGTACGTTCGACCCAGAAACATTACTCCACGAGCGTATTCATGGGGTTAGCCTTTTTATGAGCTTACCCGGCCCAGAGAAAGCCATGGATGCTTTTGAAGCTATGTCTGAAATGGCATCGGTTATTGCGCGTAATTTGGGCGGGGAAGTACACGACGAAACTCACAGTATTATGGCATTACAAACCATTGAACATAATCGTCAGCAGGTGCGTGACTTTGTGCGTAAACAAAAACTGGCCAGCAAATCTTAATGATGTAAACCCCAAATTGCAGAAAAGACACTTGTGCCATTAACCAGCAACCGTATTAAAGCAGCCATAACAATATGACGATTCCAGCGGACGTATTAACGCGTATCCAGCAATTACGTGAGCAACTAAATGCTTACAGCCATCAATACTATGTGCTCGATGCACCCACTGTTCCGGACGCCGAATACGACCGTTTATTTCGTGAATTACAATCGTTAGAGGCCGAACACCCAGACGCCATAAGCAACGATTCACCTACCCAAAAAGTCGGCGCTGAACCCTTAGCCAGTTTTTCGCAAGTGACTCATGAGCGTTCCATGTTGTCACTTGATAATGCGATGAATCAAAATGAATTAATTGACTTTGAACGTAAGGTGAGGGCCCGCTTAAAAACAGGTTCTGATCTGGATTTATCTCAAACCCTTGAATATGCTTGTGAGCCAAAATTGGATGGCTTAGCTGTGAGCTTGTTGTACGAAAATGGGCAGCTTACACAAGCAGCGACCCGGGGGGATGGAACTACCGGAGAAAACATTACTCTTAACGTTCGTACAATAAAAAACGTGCCTTTGTCATTGCGTGGTTCCTTAGCTAACAGCGATTACCCTGAACGGATCGAGGTACGAGGTGAAATTTATATTCCAAAAGCAGGTTTTGAAAAGCTCAATCAAGCTGCTCGTGCTAACGGCGCAAAAGTCTTTGCGAATCCTCGCAATGCGGCTGCCGGTTCTTTGCGCCAATTAGATTCTCGTATTACCGCCCAGCGCCCTCTGGAGTTTTGTGCCTACAGTATCGGCGTAGTATCAGACGAATTTGAATTACCTAAAACCCACAGTGAAATTTTGAATTGTATCAAACACTGGGGTCTTAAAATTAATAGTGATATGGCGGTTGTTCAAGGTATTGATGCGTGCGTTGCTTATTTTACCCAAATGGGTGAAAAGCGTGATGCTTTAGATTACGACATTGATGGTATCGTTTTTAAAATAAATGATCTTGGGTTGCAAGAACGCTTAGGCTTTGTAGCTCGAGCCCCGCGCTGGGCTATCGCGGCGAAATTTCCTGCACAAGAAGAAATCACTACTCTTGAGGGCGTAGATTTTCAAGTAGGTCGAACGGGTGCTTTAACCCCAGTAGCGCGCCTAAAAGCCGTTCATGTTGCCGGTGTCATGGTCAGTAATGCCACCTTGCACAACATGGATGAAGTAGCCCGTTTAGGGGTGAAAATTGGCGACGAGGTGATTATTCGTCGCGCCGGTGATGTGATTCCTCAGGTTGTGGCTGTGGTGCTAGATCGTCGACCAAATACGGTCAGGGATATTGTTCTTCCTCAAACCTGCCCTGTGTGCGGCTCCAATGTTGAGCGCATAGAAACCGAAGCGGTAGCGCGTTGCAGTGGTGGTTTGTACTGTGGCGCTCAGCGTAAAGAGGCGATTAAACATTTTGCCTCTCGTAAAGCATTAGATATAGATGGGCTAGGCAACAAGCTCGTTGAGCAATTAGTAGACGCAGGGTTAATTAACTCATTCGATGACTTGTTTCATTTGCAGTTAGATGAAGTAGCCAGCTTAGAGCGTATGGCCAAAAAGTCGGCACAGAATTTATTAAACTCATTGGAAAAAGCAAAAAATACCACCTTGGGGCGTTTTTTGTATGCCCTGGGGATTCGTGAAGTTGGTGTCACAACCGCGCAAAATTTAGCCGATCACTTTGGCTTTTTAGAGCGCATTGAGCAAGCTGACGAAGCGAGCTTATTGGCAGTCCCCGACATTGGTGAGATTGTAGCTAAACACATTTTAGCCTTTTTCAATGAAGAGCATAATAAAATCATTATCGAACAGTTGAGAAAAGTAGGTGTAAATTGGCAAGAGTCAGAGCCTGTATCTGCGGATCAGCAGGCCGACTTACCTTTAGCGGGTAAGGTGTTTGTGATTACAGGAACACTGTCTGAAATGGGGCGCGATGATGCTAAACAACATTTACAAGCCCTCGGTGCTAAAGTCACTGGCAGTGTGTCGGCAAAAACAGATTGTTTACTAGCGGGTGAAAAAGCAGGTTCAAAATTAACAAAAGCGCAATCTTTAGGCATTGATATTTTAGATGAAGCGGGCTTCATTGAGATGTTAAAGCAATACCTTGTTGAAGTGCTGTGATTTTGTTAACTATGTTTAAGCCACTTATTTTATTATTTGCTACTTTCACCTTGCTGTCTGGTTGTGCGACAGCGCCTCCTAAAAATCTAGACAATGTATGTGAAATTTTCGATGAGTATTATGACTGGTATAACGCAGCGCAAGAAGTCGAGCAAAAATATGGGATTCCCATTGGTGTGACGATGGCTTTTATTCATCAAGAATCAAAATTTGTTGAAGATGCTCGACCACCACGAGAATGGTTCTTATGGATATTTCCAGGTGACTACCCATCTACCGCATACGGTTACACACAGGCTTTAAACGGTACTTGGCGAGAGTATCAAAATGATACCAATCAATGGAGTGCTGATCGCGATGACTTTGTTGACGCGGTTGATTTTATTGGTTGGTACAACACACAAACTATTAAACGCACCGGTATTCAAAAACATGATGCATATCGCCTTTATTTAGCTTACCACGAGGGTGCTGGTGGCTATTTAAGAGGAACTTATAAACAAAAAGACTGGTTGATGTCGGTGAGCCGAAAAGTCGATCGTCGTGCGAAAATGTACAATAAACAGTTAATATCTTGTCGAGATACCCTTGATAGTGGTTGGCTGTGGCGTACTTTGTTTGGACAGTTGCCAAATACTGAGCCATTACCAACGCCTCCGTCATCATTTGCCCATCTGGCTACAGAGCCTGCGCTTATTCATTAAAAGTAGAGTTAATAATGTCAAAGTTGAATCGTTTGTTAAACAGCAATAAAGAATGGGCCGAAACCGTTAGCCGAGAAAACCCTGATTTTTTTTCTAATTTAAGTAAACAACAAAACCCAGAATACTTATGGATTGGCTGCTCCGATAGCCGGGTACCAGCCAATCAGATTGTGGGTTTAATGCCGGGCGAAGTATTTGTTCATCGTAACGTTGCAAATCAGGTAATTCATTCTGATTTAAACTGTCTGTCTGTGGTTCAATTTGCAGTTGAAGTGCTTAAAGTTAAGCACATTATTGTTACCGGTCACTATGGTTGTGGTGGCGTTCACTCGGCTTATAATGATTGCCGACACGGTTTGGTAGATAACTGGTTGAGCCATGTAAAAGATGTTCATTATAAGCACATGGATGAACTATCTCTTATGTCTGACGATGATGCTCGTGATCGGTTGTGCGAACTTAATGTGATGGAACAAGTGCGGAATCTAGCCAGAACAACCGTCGTCAGAGATGCTTGGAAAAAGGGCCAGTCGTTATACTTGCATGGGTTTGTTTATGGGTTAGATAATGGTTTGATCAATGATTTAGGCATTGATATTGGCAGTATTGATGACCTTAAAAATCAATTTATTAAATACTGATCAAACCTTAGTTTATAAATATTGAACTAATCCTTGATATTTAGTCGTAAATCGCAACCAGTTGGCGACTCAGCACTAATAAGGTGCCATCGGCGCTGTAAATTTTTGCTTCAGTATGGGCGTAACCATGATGTGCTTGTTTGATTTCTGCTTCGTAATACAACCAGTCATCTCCGGCAATGGGGTGTTCTAATAACGTTATCGGTTGGATAACCTCTAGATTCCAGCTAACCGTAGCGCACGGTGCAAACCCTTTTAGTTTTTGTAAAACAGTAGGTGGCCAGGCATCGATTAATGCGATTAAGTGAGCCTCAGAGAACTCTTCAGCCGGTTCTTTAAACCTAACCCAACCGGCTAGCTCATTTAACGGACTATTTGTAAATGGGAATCCGCCTTTACTGTATTCAAATTCAAAATGTTGAACAAACTCAGGTGTTAGGCCTTTAATGTAGTTTAGGCGTGTGTTGGTTCCTAGCTTTGGTAAATCTGCTTTATCTGCAGTTACCTGAATGCCAGAATCGCGCTCTAGACCAAAACAAGCGGTAACATGAGTTACTGTGCGATCATTTTGTATTACTTTAGCCGTTACTTGGCTAATCGATTTGCCGTTAGAAAGCAGTTCTTGTGATAATGAAAAGGGCGTAGCAGCCAAGGCCTGACCACTAAAATTAACAGATAAAGAACGTAATGGCCGTTCAACATCGACCAATTTGCGTGTTTGATTGAAAGCCAATGCAGCAGAAATTCCACCAAATAAGGTTCTGCCTTGTCCCCAGCTGGCATCGACTGTTGTATCTTGGGAAGTTAGAGATGATTTTAGCAGTTGGTCAAATGACATTGTTGGGATCCTATAAGCTCTATCGTTGAATCGATGCATGACGAATATTCAATCTATTATACGTTTTTCTGGTTAACTTGATCACATCAATACTGATAAAAGTTATAATCAACCATTTAACATAGTTAGTTATTTTTTAATCCAACAGGGTAAAGTAAAGGGTCATTTAAATGTCTATGGTTCCACCAACGCGCTTTTTTTCTCAAAAAATAAAACTCGCTATAAAAAAAGTAACGTTAACCACTGCTTTTGTGATTCTAGGGGGGTATTTATTATTAGCCTCATTAATCTGGGCGTTTTCACCAATAGCGGTTAATTATTTTATTAGCCAATATGTGAGCACTCATGATTTGGACTTGGCTTCTGAAACTCAGATTCGCTACAACCCATTTGTGTCAAAGTTAACTATTAATGATTTGTCCTTAAGCCATCAAGACACAATAGTGTTCTCGCTACCCACCTTGGTACTGCAAATTAGTATGTTTGATTTATTATCACAGCAGATTAATGTCGAGAAATTGTTGGTCGATGGTGCGTACTTGTTAGTTGATAGTCAGCCACAAATTTTAACGGTGGCGGGTTTATCTCTTGGCTCTGCAACAGAGCCTGCAAGTGGTAATGTAAAGCATAAAAAATCAGTTGCTCAATTAGAAGATACTCAATCAGAAAGCATTCAGCCCGAGGATGTTCAATCACAACAAAAACAGCCGCTACTGAACACATTGCAGTTGATCATGCCAAATATGCAACTCACTAACGCCAATATAGAATTGCACGCACAAGGCCAATCTCATGTGTTTCATATTGAAGACCTAACTATCAACGTTGCCAAAATCACTTCAAGATTACAAAACGTGTCGTTGAATATGTTAGCCCAGATCAACAACGCTGATGTCTCTTTGCAAGCATCAACGGAATTAACCAATCAACAGGGCGATATTCGCTTTAAAGTTGATGTGGCTGATGTGGATTTACAAAAATTTAAAGCGTTATTTGCACCCCATATCGCACTTGCCCGTGGTTTTATGAGTTATAAAGGAGCGCATGAAATACAACTTTCTCAACAAGGTTTGAGATTACAGGTACGTGATCTTTTATTGGCTACAGAGGGCTTAGAAGTTAACAAAAATGATATTCATTTGGCGTTATTAGAACAGTCTTTTTCAAGTTCATCAGTTACTTTCGACTTACCTTTGAATAAAAGTATCGTTACTGGCCCAGATAATGCTGAAAATCCTGTCATCAAGATTACGGGTGATGGCAGTATTAATTGGCAAGACTTAACTATTTTTAATCACACCTCTAATAAAACTTTAGCAGCTGTTGCGCATTTAGGTTTGCACGATGTCAGTTTTACCAGCAAGGCAGAAAAGGTATTGCTGAGCATTAATGAAATGCAATTAACAGATACCTTTTTCTCAAACAATACCGACAATGAAATGCCTGCATTGGCCTTGTTTAAAGAATTAATGATTGATGATATTGAATTAAATAATAATTCACTGAGTATGAATACTATTAATTTGGCAGGTTTACAGTCCAATATTCAATTAAACCCAGAAAAGCAAATCGAGAATTTAATAATCACTGCTAATGAGCTTTCTCAGGCGCTTGGTTTAAGTACTAAAAATGCATCAGCATCCCCAGGTTCGGTACCAGATTCGGAATTAGATTCGGAACCAAATTTAGTTTTAGACTCAGAAATTAATTCGGGTTTTGAGGCTGTCGAAGATCAAGTAGAATTTAACATCAAGTTTAATCAATTTTTGCTTACCGATAGCGCGACTGTTGAGTTTAGTGATCGCAGTGTATCACCTAATTATAATCGCTACGTCGAATTCAACGAACTCACTATTGGCCCTGTAGATACTTCAAAGCCTGCTGATAGCACTCAGATCAACGTTAAAGGTAGTAGTAATCAATACGCAACGTTTACTGTAGTGATTAAAGCAAAACCTTTTTTAGAGGCCGCAGAGTATGAAATTTTAGGGCAATTAAGCCAGATGGAATTAGCGGCATTAACAGCCTATGTTAAAGATGCTTTGGGCTATGAAATAGAAAGTGGCCAACTCGATTTAAATCTTGATCTGGTGCTAAAGGGAAGTGCAATACAGGGGGATTCACACCTGTTGCTGCGAGGTATTGAATTGAGTTCGTTAGAAAATTATGAAAAAAATGACAAGAGTAATGATAGCTACATTCCCTTTAATGCCGCTTTAGGTATGCTTAAAGATGGTGATGGTAACGTTGATCTTAATCTTCCTATCTCGGGGGATACCAGTCGTCCATCATTTGGTCTTTCTGGATTCGTAACCTTATTGGTTAAACGCGCGACCATCGCAGCGGCAAAAGATTACTTAACCATGACATTTGTGCCTTATGCGAGCTTAGTTAAAGTCGTGATCGCGGCGGATAAGCATTTATTAAAATTAGAAATCAACAATTTAAATTATCCGGCGACAGTTACTCAGGTAGGTGCTGATCACCAAGAATTTATAACGACGTTCACCGAGTTATTAAATGATAAATCGGATTTACAGATCAAGTTATGTGGTGTTTCAACTGCTGTCGATATTGGTAAGCAAGTAGGTGATCAATTAAGTGCGGTTGATATTGAAAATTTAATTAAAATATCCGAGCAGCGAGGCAGTATGTTTAAGCAATATATGGTTGAAGAAAAGCAAATTGAATCTTCGCGTTTATTATTGTGTAAGCCTCGCATCGATAATAGCTTTGAGGCTGTGCCGCACATAAAGTTTGAAACTTAAAGCAATCTTAAGCGCCTGTTTTAGCAGGCGATTAAGTTACGATTTGAGCAACATACAAATCGTAAATTAAATAACTAATCAGTGCGCACCAGCACAATATACCAATTATAAATACAAGCAGCGCAGTGCGCTGCTTGTCTTCTTCTCTTGGTTTTATACCCTTAAAGCGCATAGTCAGTTGAGCTGTAAGGTTCACAGAAGCAATGTTGGCAACCAGTAAAAAAGCAGCCCCTTTCGCTTCTGGAAAAGCCCCTATTCCTAAACAAATACCCAAGGTTACAGTAGGCGGTAATAACGCTACAGCAACCATAACACCTACTAACACTGATGATACCCCAGTAGTGATCGAAAGCGCTGCCGCAGCACCTGATGCTAAGGCTAAAGCTAGACCATCGATACCGACACTGGTACGGGAAAGTAATTCTGTTGTTAATACGAGTTCTGGATAAAAAAACGAGACAACGATAGAGATAACTAGCGCGAAAGCAATGCCCACCACGAGTGTGCGCAAGGCATCTAAAGTACCGTTTACTTGGCCAAGTGTGGTAGATAAAGATAATGCTAGATTCGGCCCTAGTAAGGGCGCAATTACCATAGCCCCAATTATTACTGCCACATTATTTTGAATTAAGCCAATCGCGGCCACAATGGTACTTAAAAAAACCAACATCAGGTAATGACTATCAAGCTTTCCTTGGACCTTTAGTTGGCTTAATAAGGCTTCTCGAGAAATCGTAACATTACTGTTGCTGGTGCTGGTTTTTTCATAGGGTAAAGCAATCTCTAAGGGTGAGGCTAAAACACGAAAATTACTTTTTCCTTTCATTAATTTTTGCAATTGGTCGAGAATCTTTTGCGACTTAGATTTATCGACTAAGATTTTAATCGCAACCTGTTTTTCGCTGGAGCTGCTTAACCAGAAATCGGTGGCTTCGTTTTGTTTGGCGATACGAATGATCGCATCTTCATTAGAAGAGGGGGCAATAACTTCAATGGTGATCATGCTGATTAGAAATCCAAGTGTGTTTCGTTTTTCAGGTTAGCACTAAACGGCTGTAATGAGAATGTCAACGAATGCTCTACAATGGTGCGATCTGAACCATCAAAAACTTAATTAGCTAAAGTTGTGTAAAATTTTTGGGTAATAAAAAACCGGCTACTCTTTCGAGTGCCGGTTTTTTGCGTTGATTTTTATTTTCAGTAGAAGCCGATCATTTCAGAGAGCTGCATAAGACTTTTTTAAAAGTCAGTTTTAAATCTACTCGTTCGTCATTGATCTTTTGTGCTGTGAAAAGACTCTTTTTAGAATCTTTAAAATCCAACGTTTATCGTTAACTCAACCCGTTTTTAAACTTGTTAATAACGGGTTGGCCTCTTTAAAGCTATTGTTTAAATAAAGCCGTTCTCGAACATCCATGTCCTACTCGGCATTAGTACATCCTGTACGTCAATTAAACTGCTTTAAGAGGAATTGCTGGACGCGCTAGGTCTTCAGACGGTGGCGCGAAGCTTGTTAGGTTAATACCATCAACCGCTTCTTTGTACTCAGCAATCGTTGGGAAACGGCCTAGGATAGAAGCCAATACAACCATTGGAGTTGAACCTAGTAGAGATTCACCTTTCTTCTCAGTAGAGTCTTCAACAACACGGCCTTGGAAAAGACGAGTAGAAGTAGCTAATACAGTATCACCAGCTTCTGCTTTCTCTTGGTTACCCATACATAGGTTACAACCAGGGTGTTCTAGGTACATGATGTTTTCGTACTTAGTACGTGCTGCTTCTTTTGGATGTGAATCATCGAAAGTGAAACCAGCGTATTTCGATAGAACTTCCCAAGTACGTAGGTGGCGCTACCATTTCGATTGCTGATTTTTCTTTGGCGGGGCAATTGAGTGAAGTGGTTAGGAGCAGCCACTTAAGAGATAAATTACTGGCGCTGCCTCATCTGGCTAAATGGCTAAAACTTATGCAGGGTAATTGAGGTTAATAATGCCTCGTTATAATTTGGTACAAGGGTCAGTAGGCTGTAATGATCCTGATTGAAAGTTTGATAATAATACGAGCCTTAAAATCAATTAAAATGACCGATAGATAAGCCTATTGTTTTTGTTAACTCAGGCTCGGTATACCCCCTTATATTCTCTAAAACAGATATGCCAGAAGAGCTGAAGAATAATAGAGCGCTGAAAACTGGCTAAAGCCCGTCTTGTATCGGTTTAATGTTGATTTTAATGTTCAATCGTCAGAGGCAATCATGATCTCGCTGACCAATAGCCTCGGTAGAAAGTCATACCTACTCAAGAAATGCTGTTACGATCTACCTTCAAAAAACTATTCCGATATTTAAGTGGGGTTTGCCCGACCCACTTTTTAAATGCTCGAGTGAACGAGCTGTGCTCGGAAAAACCCAGCATCAAACTAATTTCAGTCAAACTCAAGTCGGGGTTTTTGATGTAACGAATTGCAAGCTGGTATCTCAATTCATCCAAAAGGTTTTGATAGCTGCGCCCACGCTCACTCAACTTCCGATAAAGACTGCTCTCAGAAATCCCTAACTTCCCAGCCAGCCACTTCATGCTGAGTTGGCCAACCTCTAAGCCATTCAGTATGTGCTGCTGTATGTCCTTAAGAAATTCATCCGGTTTAGGCAACGTAGCCAGTATCGATTCTGCTTGCTGCTCCAGAATCAATCTAAGTTGAGGATTACTGTTATCAAGCGATAGCTGCAGCATACTTAATGGCAACTTCATCGCCAATACGTCGTCGGTAATGACCACAGGGCAGCCTAATAATCTCTCATATTCTTTCTGCTCGTCAACAGGAATCCCCGCTAGCTCCACTTCTAACGGCGTAAATGTTTGAGTACCAATAAGCTTGCGGATAAAAGCCAGGGTTCCTGATACCACCACATCATTGGATAATACAGTTGACTCATTACCACTGCCTTCCCAGCCGATATAGATATGGTCTTGTTTTATTTTCACCCAAGAATGGGACAAATTTTGTAGCAGTGGTTCAAAGCGCTGCAACCGTGCAACGGCTTCAACTAGGGAATCACAAGAAGCCGCCAGATATCCCAAAATACCGGCATCTTGGATTTCGCCTCGCATACCAATCTGGATACCCAGCGCAGGTATCGGGTGAAGTGTCGCGAGCTCTTCCAGTAAGCCCCACCAATGCTCGATACTGATGCGATCAACAGACTTTGCTGCTTCGATGCGAGAGCGAAAATCAGCGTTAGCAATGCCTTCTTCGTCAATATAACGCAGCAGAATATTTAATATCTGGGAAGAAACTTGAATCGCAGCGGTCATTCGTTATGCCTGACTGAAAATGTCAAATACTATACGTTCCGGTCAAGACGCAATCAAGAGACAGAGTCATAATTACTGCAGTTTTTAAATCGCTGAATATTAATAATAACGGCGCAAAAGGAGTGAGTTCATATGCAGTTGTTTAGTTTTATCACCGAAACCCTGACCGATCTGTTCGGGCGTGAACCTACGCTCAATGAGATGATCCTGATTCCAATGGTCCCTATTTTTGTTTTGGGCTTTCTTGTTGAGTGGCTCTATCGAAGAATTAAAAGCGGAAACTGGGCAGCCACAAAAGGGCAGGCATTTTATATTCCCGAGGTTTTTGCCAACTTTTCGTTAGGCGGTGGTTACTACGTCTTCGGTGCGGTTATGAACATAGTTTATGTCGCAGCTGTTTATATTTTCGTCTGGGATCATCGTCTCTATACCATCCCTGTGAATGCCCTCACAATAATTCTGGCATTTTTTGTTCAAGAATTTTGTTACTACTGGTATCACCGTACAGCACATAGAGTGCGCTGGTTTTGGTCGCAACACGTATCCCATCACAGCGGCGAAATCATGAATATGTCTACGGCGGCGCGACAAAGCATTCTTAATGGCATTGTGGGCACTTGGATATTCTTCGCACCGGCTGTTTTCATCGGTTTTAGCCCCGACCTAATTCTTGGTTTATTAGGATTGAACCTCGCATTCCAGTGGTTTGTGCATACCGAAAGCATTACAAAGTTGCACCCGTGGTTGGAATGGTCACTAAATACGCCGTCTAACCACCGCGTGCACCACGGACGTAACCCACAATATATTGATAAAAACTTCGGCGGAGTCATCATGATCTACGACCATATTTTTTCAACCTATGAGGCAGAAAAAGAAAAGGCCGAATACGGCATCGTAAAACAGATCAAAAGCTATAACTGGTTTGTAATGAACCTGCATGAACTTGTCGATATGATTCGAGACGTGATGGCACCCGGCAAGCTTTCCGAGCGGCTAAAGCATCTTTGGAAGCCACCGGAGTGGGAGCGTTCAGGTCATACACCTATTCATACCTGGACAACCGTACAGATGGACGGAAAACAGACAGGAAATACGGCCGCTGAAGAAGTCGAGACGGCCAAAACAGACTCTAAGATGGTGGAAGTAAAATGATCTTTTTAAGTCGACTTTTTTTGAGTATGTCAGCCATTGCGTTTCTACTGATCGGTTTAAATACCTTGTACGACCCAGTCGCAGCCATGACTGCCATCGAACTGCAGCCGACTTCGATCAGCGCAACGAATGAAATTCGAGCCAACTATGGGGGAATGCACCTAGCTTTTGCCTTAATCATGCTGACGGGTGCTATTGCCGCGTCAGCGCGCCGACCCGCACTTTGGATGATTTTCTCAATCACTTTCGGCCTGGTTGTTGGCCGATTAATAAGTTTGTTGCTTGATGGTATGCCTAATGCCACTGCAGATTTTTTACTGGCTCTGGAGATTGTCTCCACAGCGGGGGCCGCAGGGTTACTTTGGTTCAGCCGAAATATAAGTCATGAGCCACTCAGCGATTAAGCTTCGTAGGCCTATCTTCATATTAATAGTCATAGTCAATTCATAGTCATTTAATCTTAGTTTCACAGCCCGCTAAGCGGGCGGAGAAGGTAATATGAGCGATCGCATTGAAATCCTAAAAAACTCAGTTAATAATGCCATTCGAGCGATTTGTCCGGAAAGAGCCATTCTTTGGACGGAATACTACAAGAATAAATTGAATCGAAATAAGCCGGTAGAAATACAGGCCGCTGAAGCCATGTGTTATGTACTGCAAAATAAAAGTATAGAAATATATCCCGATGAACTGGTAGTCGGAAATTACACCTCCCATAGAGTGGGAGGAATTATCTATCCAGAAAAGGCAGGGCTTTCGGCACTCGCTGAAATTTTTACTTTTCATAAACGTAAAGTAAACCCCTTATCGACATCAAGAGGGGACCGCTTCCGACTCTTTTCAATTATCCCTTTTTGGTTAAATCGTAACGTCTTATATATTGCACCCATAAAAAAACCGCTCTCCCTTTTCATCGTTAGACTTTCGTCATCGGAATCAAGGGAAGCGGTTTTTTTAAGCAATCAGTAATCTAAATTTTCAATCTTAGTCAGTAGAGGCCGATCAAATCGGAGAGCTACATTTAAACGCTAAGCCCTTTTTATAAAAGCTATCTGGTCTAAAAATCCACTCTTCGTCATCCATCTTTTATGCGTCTTTCTAATCTTTTAAACTAGCTACAAATTATGCTGTTAGAAAAGAGCCTAGCCTATACTTAACAAAAGTACAGACTGGACAACTCTTTCTTAGAGCATGCTCTTAAATTGTTGTTTAACTAAAGAATTAAACAGCTTTAAGAGGAATAGCTGGACGCGCTAGGTCTTCAGAAGGTGGCGCGAAAGACGTTAGGTTAATACCGTCAACGGCTTCTTTATACTCAGCCAAAGTCGGGAAGCGACCAAGGATACAAGACAACACAACCATTGGCGTAGAGCCTAGTAGCGATTCACCTTTCTTCTCAGCAGAGTCTTCTACAACACGACCTTGGAACAAACGGGTAGAAGTAGCAAGAACCGTATCACCGGCTTCTGCTTTCTCTTGGTTACCCATACATAGGTTACACCCAGGGCGTTCTAGGTACATGATGTTTTCGTACTTAGTACGGGCTGCTTCTTTAGGGTTGGTATCAGAGAATTCAAAACCAGAGTACTTTTCTAGTAGCTCCCAATCACCTTCTGCTTTTAGCTCATCAACGATGTTGTATGTTGGTGGCGCAATCACAAGAGGTGCTTTAAAGCTGATTTCTTTACCTTGTTTTTCCATGTTGCGGAACATAGCAGCGATGATTTGCATGTCGCCTTTGTGCACCATACAAGAACCCACAAAACCTAGGTCAACTTTACGGCTATCGTAGAAAGAAGCAGGGCGGATAACATCGTGAGTATAACGCTTAGAAACATCTTCGTTATTAACGTCTGGGTCAGCAATCATTGGCTCATCGATTTGATCTAGATCGATAACGATTTCAGCGTAGTAATTCGCGTTATCATCAGGGGCAAGAGCGGGCTCTTCACCCGACTGGATGCCTGCAATACGCTTGTCTGCAAGATCGATAAGACCTTGTAGCATACCGGCTTCGTTTTCCATGCCTTTGTTGATCATGATCTGGATACGAGACTTGGCAAGCTCTAAAGATTGAACCAAAGTATCATCGGTAGAAATACAGATAGAAGCTTTAGCTTTCATTTCTGCAGTCCAGTCAGTGAAGGTAAATGCTTGGTCAGCAAGCAAGGTACCAATTTGTACTTCGATTACGCGGCCTTGGAAAACGTTTTCGCCGAACTTCTTAAGCATTTGCGCTTGAGTTGAGTGAACAACATCACGGAAATCAATGTGGTCTTTCATCGTGCCTTTAAAAGTCACTTTTACAGACTCAGGGATTGGCATAGCACATTCGCCAGTCGCCAATGCGATTGCAACCGTACCCGAGTCAGCACCGAACGCTACACCCTTAGACATACGAGTGTGAGAGTCACCACCAATGATGATTGCACGATCGTCTACCGTGATATCGTTCAACACTTTATGAATCACGTCTGTCATTGAGTGGTAAACGCCTTTCGGATCACGTGCAGTGATTACGCCGAATGCGTTCATGAATTCCATTAGCTTAGGCGTGTTAGCCTTAGCTTTGCTATCCCATACAGATGCTGTGTGACAACCCGATTGGAAAGCACCATCAACACTTGGAGAAATAGTAGAAGCGGCCATAGACTCAAGTTCCTGGCAAGTCATAGGACCTGTCGTATCTTGAGAACCAACAATGTTCACTTTAACGCGAACATCAGAACCTGTGTGTAGAGGAGTGTTTGACGCCACGCCTACTGCGTTGCGGTTGAATATTTTTTCAACAGCAGTAAGGCCTTGGCCTTCAACAGAAATTTCTTTAGAAGGCGCAAATACAGTAGGGGCTTTAACGCCTAGTGTTTCAGCAGCAAATGTTTGCAGTTTCTTACCGAACGTTACCGCGTAAGAACCGCCAGCCTTCATGAATTCAACTTTCTGAGGCGTGAAAGCATCAGCCACATCGACCAGCTCTTTATCACCGTTGTAAAGCTTTTTAGCTTGAGTATCGATCGTAAGAACGGTACCGGTAGCTACAGAATAGGCTTCTTCTAGTACTGGATCGCCGTTTTCATCTTTAACAACGTTGCCGTTCGCGTCTACTTTTTTAACCCAGTTTTTAAGGTCAAGACCGATACCGCCAGTAACACCAACCGTTGTAAGGAAGATCGGAGCAATACCGTTAGTACCGGCAACAACTGGCGCGTTGTTGATGAACGGAATGTAAGGAGACGTCTTTTCGCCCGCCCAAAGTGCAACGTTGTTAACCCCTGACATACGAGAAGAACCCACACCCATGGTGCCTTTTTCAGCGATTAGCATCACTTTAGCGTTCGGGTGCTTTTTACCTAATTCAACGATTTCTTGCTGAGCTTCAGGAGTGATCATGCACTGGCCGTGTAATTCGCGGTCAGCACGTGAGTGTGACTGGTTACCCGGAGAAAGTAGGTCAGTAGAGATATCACCTTCAGCAGCGATGTATGTTACTACGTCGATTTTCGCTGGGATATCAGGAAGGTTGGTAAAGAACTCAGCAGCTGCGTAGCTTTCTAGAAGATCTTTAGCAATGGCATTACCTGCTTTGAAAGCGTCAGCAATACGAACATAATCAGCTTCGTATAGGAAAACTTGAGATTTAAGAACTTCGCCAGCCGCTTTAGCTTGAGCGTCGTCAGAAAGAGCGATGTCTAATAGCGCTTCAACAGAAGGGCCGCCTTTCATGTGAGAAAGTTGTTCTAGTGCAAATTCAGGAGAAATCTCTGCAACAGTTTCTGTACCTAGTGCGATTTCTTTAAGGAATTTAGATTTAACAACCGCTGCTGGCGTGGTACCAGGAAGTGTATTGTAAATGAAAAAGTTTAGAGACGCTTCACGCTCTGCATTACCTGTGTCTTTGATCTGGGCAATGATCTCAGATAGCAATTCTGCGCTATCGATTGGCTTTGGGTGCAAACCAAGGTCGTTTTTACGAACCTCAATTTCTGCTAGGTATTCTGTATACAAGCTCATAGGAATCTCTCTCACTCAAGTTATAATTATGATTTTAAAGAAGCAGCTTTGTTGGCCGTTTTCTCAGCGTATCATCTACTCTATCAAATCGCTCTAGACAGAGGTTGCTGTCTACAGTAAAGCAGAACAGCTATAAAATTTATCATTACTAGTATAAAACATGTGGCTGGGCGCGTTAAGAAAGCCATGCGTTCATTGCCTATAAATTTGCTTTATTCAGCTTATATTCGCTATTCATTATGTGAATGTGATTATAAATCACTCATTTTAGTCGTTTCAAATCATTTGATCTATCTCAAAAGACTGTCCTTTAGTCTTAGAGGGCAAGTTGCGAAGGAAAAACAGCTTTTACGGTGGACGCTGAACGCAAGCTAGGTAAGAATGAGCTTTGAATAACCCAATTTGATACAGCCCTGTCGAGGATAGCCTAGTGCAAATCGTTGCCGATGAGAACATTCCCTTACTAGAACAATTTTTCAGCGAGTTTGGTGAAATCCGCAAAGTTGCGGGCAGAACCATGAGCAGCGAGGATGTTAAAGATGCCGATATTTTATTGGTGCGTTCGGTGACCCCTGTTAATGCTCAATTAATCGCCAACAGTCCTGTGAAGTTTATCGGTACCTGTACCATAGGCACTGACCACATTGACCTTTCGTATTTGCAAACGCTTAATCAAAAGCGGCTCCAAAGTAATCAGCAGCCCGTTACCTTTGCCAGTGCACCAGGTTGTAACGCAGAAGCAGTGGTTGATTATGTGTTAAGTGCGGTCAGTGTGTTAATTGATAAGCGTGATCAAAAATTTCAAGACATTAGCGTCGGTATTGTTGGTGTCGGAAATGTTGGCTTTAGTTTGCGTAAGCGTTTGCAAGATATGGGCGTTTCTGTGATAGCAGTTGATCCGTTTAAAAGTGCAGAAGAAGTTGGTGAGCTTTCTTCCTTGGACGAAGTATTGACGGCGGATGTAGTAACTCTGCATATTCCAATTACCGATGTTGCTTTAGCAGGAGAGCATGCAACTCGGCATTTAATTGATGCTTCGCGGCTTGAACAAATGAAATCAAATGCTTGTTTGATTAACACCTGCCGTGGCTCTGTGGTTGATAATACAGCATTGAAAATACACATGGATAATCATCAGGATTTTGAGAGTATTGTTGATGTTTGGGAAGGTGAGCCTAATTTAGATTTGGGTTTGATGCAGCGCTGTATGCTGGCTACCCCTCATATTGCGGGCTATTCTTTAGACGGTAAAATGCGTGGAACCGAGTTAATTTATAAAGCATGCTGTAAAACATTTGGCCTACCTATTCGTAATAAACTCGCACAGTTTTTGCCTGAGCCTCCGATAAAGCAGATTAAATTTGGTGACAGCGTACCAGTGCATCAGGCGTTAAGAACAGCCATTAGGGCGGTTTATGAGGTGCGTGTTGATGACGGCATCATGCGCTCTTCTTTGTTAAAAACCGGAGGAGAAACAGACGCCATGCGCTCGCAATTTGACTTACTCAGAAAAAATTATCCACTGCGTCGTGACATTCCAACTATGAGAGTAGAAGTTCCTATCAAGCGCCAAGACTTGCAGCAGGTTTTGGAGGCGGCAGGTTTTGACGTGCGATTAGGTAAACGTTGATTTGTACTTTGTCAGCAAGGGTTGACGATTAACCCTTTTTTGACTGAGACTTTGTTACTTTCAAGATATCTATAAGAATATTTTGATCAATGGGCTTACTAAGAAAATCATCCATTCCAGCAATTAATGCTTTACCACGAGACTCTTTCATTGGATGAGCACTCACTGCAACAATGCGACTGGGGTCGAGATCGTTCTTTTTCTCATACTCTCTAATTTGTTCCGTGGTCTGATAACCATCTTTAATGGGCATTTCAATGTCCATTAAAATTAAGTCGTAGCGTCCATCATGTTGTTGGATCATTTCCAGTGCTTCTATACCACCCACAGCCATGTCCGCTTCTACTTGGTATTTTTTCAGCATTTTTTTAATAATCATGCGGTTTACACTGTTATCGTCTACGGCGAGTACTTGAAGGGTAGGAAAGCTAGGCATTTCAAGGGTTAAGTTTTTCTCTAAAAAACCTTTTGCCTGGCCAGAAGCACTTGCTTCGATAGCTGAGTAAAGTTTGTGTGTGGTGATGGGCGAATGCAAACGGTGACCTTGTTCATCAGATTCAAAGTTTTGATTGCAAATAATGATCATGTTTTTAGTTGTCACCCCCAAGTTTAGTGCTTCTTGAATGTGATTTTCATTGGTGATGATGGTGATTTCTTGATCGTATTTAATAAGACTGCGAGTGGTTACAGGTATATTCCAATCTTGTAACTGGTCTTTAATAAGCTGTTCTTGGTAACTATTATCAATCATTATGCAAACGCTGCGATTAATAGCTTGTGTATTTTTACGCTGCTGGATTACTTCAATATTGGCAGTAAACCAAAAAGTAGCACCTTTGCCGAGTAAACTGCGTACACCAATTTCACCGCCAAGAAGTTTGGTTAATTTATTACAAATAGCAAGACCTAATCCTGTTCCGCCTTTTTCTCGGGTGCTGCTAGAATCAACTTGTACAAAGGGCTGGAATAAAATGCTTTGTTGTTCGTATGTTAAGCCACTGCCACTGTCTTCTACCTCAATTAATAATTGATCTTTTTTATCTGCTGCCATCTGAACACTAATCAAGATTTGACCGCGATCTGTGTATTTGAATGCGTTGCTCAATAAATTTAGTAGGATTTGTTTGATTCTTAACGGATCTGATTTTATGACTTTAGGTGTGTTTTTATGGATGCGAACAAACAGTTTCACGCGATTTTGAATGGATACGACACTAAAAAAGTCAGCGCATTCGTTAATTAGTTTTTCGAGTTCAAACTCAACATGTTCAAGAGAAAGCTTATCTGCCTCAATTTTAGAATAATCTAAAATGTTATTAAGAATTTCTAATAAAGTCTGGCCAGATTGATTGATAGTATCAATATACACTTTTTGAGTGTAATCCAGCTGTGTGTCTAATAACAGTTGAGTTGAACCCAAAACACCGTTCATAGGCGTACGAATTTCATGACTAATAGTAGCAATGAATTCATCTTTTAAGCGGTTACTGTTGGCTAATTGCTTATTAGCATTAACTAAAATACGTTTTGATTCAGCTTCTATGTCAGCTTTTTCTTTTTGGATTATATTAATTCGATCGGCTAAAGCTATGGATAATAAAACCACTTCAATCGCTGAGCCAATTTGGAGAGCGGCTTGGCTACCATATTCCATCGGAATTATATCTAGCATACCAAGCATGCTAATGACTCCCGAGAGTAAAAATACAGACCAAGCACAAACAAATACTACTGCGGTTCGATTCGATTTAATAGCAGCCAAAAATCCGGCAACTAATACAAGATTGAAGAAAATGAATGTGCTTGTAATTGATGCATATATCCCGACTTCATAACTGCCAAATAACATAATTGGAAGTGACGTAAATAATGAAATTGTAATAACGATTAATACTTTGTCGAACTTGGGTAATACATGACGAGTTTGTAAAATTTCTCGAGCGAAAAGTGACGCAAAAAATAGTGATAATACTCCAAAAAATGGAATACTGACGTTGGCCCACCAAGTATTGTTTGGCCAAAAATATTCAAATGTATAGCCTTCAAGGCTTGCCTGACAGATAACAAAACAGCTTATGTATGCAATGTAATATAAATAACTACGCTCTTTTACCGAGACGTAGATAAATAAATTATAAAGTACCATTACAATCATGATGCCAAAATACAAACCTTGCAGGCCGTGACTAGAGGCATTGTGTTTAATAAAAGCGTTTGGCTCCCATAAAAATAGAGGGACTTGAAGACTATCCTGAGTTTTTACATGAATGTAAAAAGTATTGTGAGTTTGCTGTGGTTTAACGGTAAAAACAAAGTTAGTAGTATCAATAGGGCGTTGAGAAAAAGGACTGCGGTCTCCTGTGTCAATAACTGAATAACTGTTGTCACTGTTGGGCAGGTATAAAGCTATATAGTCGAGTAATGGGAAAGGAATTTCTAGCAACCATTTACTGTTAACGAGATCTTTCTCAAACGCTAAATCAAATTTAAGCCAATAACTGGAAAGGGTATAGCCTTTACTAAAAGAATAACCATCAGAGATATTGAATGCGCTATCAGGAAGTTTGGTTATCTGTTCGAAGGTTATTTCATTATTGGCATCTTCAATCCAACTTATAAAAGGAGCAATATTTACTTTTTGGGTTTCAGTGTTAATGCTTGCGTACTGCTCAGCAATAACAAAAGGGCTGGATAAAATAGTAACCAATAGTAATAAAAAATGTATTGAAAAGTGTTTAGGTTTAATCATTAGAAATCCGTTATTGTTTATCCATAAAGCTAAAACCTAAAACTACTTAAATTAGTAACACATTATAAACACAAGCCAAGTTATTGAAATAGTGTGTTTTAATCAATGCTATGAATGTCTGCTATATTTGCCCAGTAAGAGTTAATTAACAATCCAGTGGGGTATTTTGGTGTATTCTAGCGAAATATTGTCTCCCACATTGAGCTCAAGCAAAGTTTCATGCTCAACTTTCCACATAATTAACTCGTCTGGTTTGTGCTTGTTTAATTGAATACTGATATCGTACTGATAGCCGCGGCCAACAAAAGTTATATTGCTAACCTTTATACCTGTTTGTTGACGACTGCGATGAATGTGAATGTGTTGAGGTTTAAACAACCAAAATCCAGAATTGTCTAAATCTCTAGGCCATTTAGGGCTGACGTTATCTAATAGCTGCTGGCTATGTGACAAGCTGGCTAAATTGCCCGATTCCATAAAACTTGCGACATCGAGGGTTTTGGGTTGATTGTAAACCTTTGCCGGGGTATCGAATTGAGCGATTAGCCCAGCAGACATGACTGCTGTTTTGTCAGCAAAAGCAAACGCCTCTTCTTTAGCGTGGGTGACAAAAATACAGCTTATATTATGGTTTTTTAATAATTGTCTTAAATCCGCCATCATGCGACGTTTTACTTGCCCATCTATGTTAGAAAATGGTTCGTCCATCAGTAAAAGTTGAGGCTTAGGAGCAAGCGCGCGAGCAACGGCGATGCGTTGTTGCTGACCGCCAGAAAGCTCATGAGGATATCGTTCCATCATATCTGGCAATTCTACTAATGCTAACGTTTCTGTAATTCGTTGCTGCTTTTCTTGTTTAGAGAATGTTGTTAGCCCATAAGCAATATTTTGGCCTATGGTCATGTGGGGAAACAGCGCATAATCTTGAAAAATGAAACCAATGGATCGTTTTTCTGCTGCTACATTAATCAAAGGGGCATAACTTTTAGGATTTGATTCGGTATCCTTGAAGTCTTTGTTTGAGGAAATGTTAGAAAAAACGATTTGATCAAATAAATCAATTTGACCAAATTCGGGTGTAATTAATCCGGCTATGGCTTTTAAAGCGGTTGTTTTACCACAGCCACTAGGGCCTAATAAGCACAATATCTCGCCAGCTTGTAAATCAAAAGTAAGGTTTTTTAAAACGTCGGTTTCACCAAATTTAACGTTTATATGATTAACTTCAACGGCTTTCTGATGATGGTCGCGATCATCACCTGCAGCGTTGAGACGCATCGTTTGGGCAGAATGCTCACTATTGGCCCGTGTACTTGAAGGCTGCTTTTTTACAGTTTTATTAAACATTCCACCGAATCTCGTTACTGCATTTTCTGGCTGCGACTAAGCAGAAGAATAGGAATTAAACTCACGATAATGATCAGCAAAGCTGCAGAAGCGGCATGCTCTAGCTGTTCGTCAGATGCAAACTGGTAAACATAAGTCGCAAGAGTTTCAAAGTCAAAGGGACGCAACAATAAAGATGCGGGTAATTCTTTAACACATTCGATAAACACCAATAAAAATGCACTCAAAATGGCTGGGGACATAATAGGTAGGTGAATTTTTCTGAAAGTTTTTATTTTAGAAGCTTTTAAAAGCTTAGAAGCATCATCTAAATTATGTGGAATGCGTTGATATGCTGCTTGAATACTACCATTACTGATGGCTGCGAAACGAATAACAAACGCTAAAATAAGAGCAAAACTGGTTCCAGAAAAAATCAAACCTACTTTTTCAAAACCCATGCTGGTTATAAAGCGATTGCTCCATAAATCAAGTTGACTTAAGGGAATCAATATACCAATAGCAAGAACAGTTCCTGGGATAGCATATCCTAGCGATGATAAACTGAGCTTTAGTTGATTGCTGGTACAAGGGATAAAACGCTGCTGACTATTAAATAACAAAGCAATAGAAGTTGCTGTTAACGCAGCTATGGCTGCCAAGAAAAAAGTACTTTTGCTGTGAGCAATTATTGTGTCATTGAGATTTTGATCAATGTAAGTGACACAATATTCAACCAAGGTTAAGAGCGGAATAAAAAAACCAAGACAAACAATAAGACCGCATACTAGCCATATATACGCAGTTTTTAGATGACTAGCGGGTAATCTTTCATTTGGGTGATGGCTACGACTATCAAAGTGTTGTTGTTTTTTGCGACTATTTTTCTCAAAAACAACCAGGATAATAACAAACAATAAGGTTAAGCAGGATATTTTAGCGGCACTCGCTAAGCTTCCATATACCAGCCAGCTATCATAAATGGCTGTTGTTAAAGTATTAATCGCAAAGAGTTGCACGGTGCCGTAATCGGCTAATGACTCCATCGCAACGAGGGTGCAGCCAATCGCTAAAGCAGGCCGTGCTAAAGGTAAATGAATGGTCCAAAAAATTTTTCGGTCACTGGCTCCTAGCATTTTTGCAGCTTGCGCTAGGTTGCGTGAGCGTTGTTCAAACGCATTACGCAGCAATAAAAAGATATAGGGATATAACGAAAGCCCTAGCATTAAGCTTGCACCCCAATGACTACGAATATCAAAAAACCAATAGTCTTGTGGAGACTGCCAGTTAAAAAATTCACGAAGAGTCGATTGTATAGGGCCAGCGTAATCCAATGCGTCTGTATAAATATAAGCAGAAATATAAGCAGGAATAGCTAAAGGAAAAACCATTAACCACTGTAAATATTTGCGCCCAGAAAATGAATAATGTGCACACCACCAGGCTGGGGCAACAGCAAATAAACAAGCAAATAAAAGAGTTTGGCTAACAATGGTTAAACTATTTTGCAAATACTGAAGCAGTACCGTATCGACTAAATCAGCAAACGTTGAATCAATAGCGTCTGTCGCTGATGAAAATAATCCCGTTGTAGCTTCTATAAACAGCGCAGCAATTGGCAATAACAAAATTAAACTAATAATTGTCGTGCTTACAGACATAACAAAGCCCGCAAAACGCGGGCTTGAGCTTTGATTATTGGTCATTTATAGATCGAAATGCACTTTATCAATGAGTTTTAAAGCTTGCTTGCGATATTCGGCAATCTTTTCTAGTGGCAGTTTATCAGCCTTAAATTGGCCCCAACTGGCCACTAAATCAGAGGTTTTAGCAGTATCAGAAATAGGGTATTCCATATTTAACTCAGCGTATAAGTTTTGAGCTGTATCAGAAGATAAAAACTCGAGCAGTTGCTGAGCTGATTGCTTGTGAGGCGCATACTTGGCAATGATTGCTCCAGAGACATTGATGTGCGAACCACGATCTTGTTGGTTAGGGAAATGCAAGTTAACTGCATTGGCCCACTCAACTTGATTAGGATCTTGTAACATTTTACCCAAATAATAACTGTTGCCTAAAGAGACATCACATAAGCCTTCTTTAATGGCTTTAACTTGAGATCGATCATTCCCCTGAGGTTTGCGCGCAAGGTTAGCTTTAACTCCTTTTAACCAAGTTTCTGTTTCGACTTCACCATGGTGCGCAATCATAGAGGCGACTAAACCCAAATTATATGGATGCTTACCAGAGCGTGTGCAAATGCGCCCTTTGAAGCGCTCGTCGGCTAAATCTTCATAGCGTATGTTGGTAAAATCATCAGTGTTACGCTTAGATGAATAAATATTTCGTACCCGCTGGGTTAATGCTAACCAATGATTTTTAGAATCGCGGTATTGAGGTGCGATATTGGTTGTTAATGTGTTAGATGCAGTAAAAGGTTGGCTCAGTCCGGCGTCTTTTAATTCCAGTAACTTACTAAAATTCGAAGTTAAAACAATATCCGCGGGAGATAATTCACCTTCGCGTTTAATGCGCTGAATGAGACCATTTTTAGCAAAAATAACCTTGGTCTCTATCCCTGTTTTGTTGGTAAATTCAGCTAAAATAGGTTCAATAAGAAACGGCTGGCGAAATGAGTAAATATTCACTTGTTCAGCGTTGGCGAGGCTCGGCAGTAAGGTTGAGCAAGCCAGAAATGCTGTTAAAAATATAGAACGCATGTTAACTCCTAATATGGGGTGTTTTTTCGGTTTTAGCCGTTATTTAAAGCGTTAATGATAACGATTCGTATTTTATCAGGAAGCAGTAATTTTAAAAGCATTAAGATGAAAATAGACATTTTTATGCAGCAAGGGAATATAAACAAACTTATATTTTTGCATGATCAACAGTTAAAAAATGCTGTTGTATTAAACGTGCTAACGATAAAGAATCGCTTTGTAAATGAGCATACTCTATCTCTTTAGCCAAGGTCGTTGAAGGGTCTTCACGATTGGCGCTTAGCAAGCGAGTAAAGGCTTTACTCGCTAATACAAAGTTGTCGACGGATTCCTGTCGATTCAACTCACTAAAGCGGATATAGCCTTCTTCTTGTAACCACATAACCGCCCCTAAAGCAGCTAAGTGACGATGGCTGTGCAAACCAAATTCATCCACTTGATCTGGGCCACAAATATCCTCAATATAAAGAATCTGTTTGGCAGGAAAATATTTAAAGCCAAGCAGCAAGATTGTCGCGCAGTCTTTAAAAAAATCATCAATATGAACGTCTAACATAGCGGGTCACAGTCATTGCAGGGGTTACCAACAGCTTAAAGCTGCTGGTAAGTCGAAAAGAACTGTTTCATCTTATCCAGCGCTACGGTTAAATCTTCTGGGCGCGGTAAGAAAACAACTCGAAAATGATCAGGTTTTTTCCAATTGAAAGCACTTCCGTGAACAATCAGAATTTTCTGCTGCTCTAATAAATCCAATACCATGCGCTCATCGTTGCGTATATTGAATTTTTTAGTGTCTATTTTCGGGAAGCAATATAAAGCCCCCATAGGTTTAGTACAACTGATTCCCGGTATGCTATTAAGTGCTTCATAGGCAATATTGCGCTGTTCATAAATACGCCCCCCAGGTGTGACCAAGTCATTAATGCTTTGGTAGCCGCCAAGAGACGTTTGAATCGCATGTTGCGAGGGTACGTTGGAGCACAGGCGCATAGACGCCAGCATTTCTAGGCCTTCAATGTAATCTTTGGCGATGTGCTTGGCACCACTAATAATCATCCAGCCAGCACGAAAGCCCGCTAAGCGGTAGTTTTTAGACAGACCGTTAAAGGTAATGAATAAAATATCTTCGGCAAGAGACGCTGTCGAAGTATGGGTAATACCATCAAATAATATTTTATCGTAGATTTCATCAGAGAAAATAATAAGATTATTTTCTCTGGCAATTTGAATTAACTCCAACAAAACTTCATCAGGGTAAACGGCACCGGTTGGATTATTTGGGTTAATTAATACCAGGGCTTTGGTTTTCTTATTCACTTTTTTGCGAATATCATCCATATCTGGGAACCAATTAGCACCTTCATCACAATGGTAATGAATGGGTGTGCCGCCGCCTAAGCTAACAGCTCCTGTCCAAAGAGGATAATCGGGTGATGGAATAAGCACTTCGTCGCCGCTGTTTAATAACCCTTGCATCGACATAACAATGAGCTCGCTGACCCCATTACCTAAAATAATATCTTCAATGCCAACGTCTTTAATCCCTTTTTGTTGGCTGTATTGCATAATTGCTTTACGAGCCGAAAATAACCCCTTGGAATCGCTGTAGCCTTCAGAATCAGGTAAGTTCAAAATCACATCTTGTATGATTTCATCCGGTGCATCGAGGCCAAAAGGCTTTGGGTTGCCAATATTCAACTTTAGGATGCGATGCCCATCTTCTTCCATTTTTTTGGCGGCATGCGCAACAGGCCCACGAATATCGTAGAAAACATTGGCCAGTTTATTGGATTTAAGAATATCCTGCATGAAGCGCACTCCGCCTTAAGGGTAACGTTATAAATTAAAAATAATTAATAAGAATTAAAAATAAAAGTTAAGTAAAGATTCATAAAAATTACTATCGGCTAATGATACTCTTGAATGCTGAAGAATTACAGACATTGAAGTGAGTATTAAATAATGACTGCAGATAAAAACAAAGTAGTAAAAACCCCTCAGCAGTGGTCTGAGCAGCTTGATGATAAAAGTTATTACGTAACTCGCGAAAAAGGGACAGAGCATCCTTATAGTGGTGAGTATCACGATTGTACTATAGCGGGGCGTTATCGCTGTATTTGCTGTGATGAAGTGCTTTTTGATTCAACTTCAAAATTTGATGCGGGTTGCGGTTGGCCAAGCTTTAGTCAGCCGGTTAATGAATCGGTCATTGATGAGCATAAAGATACCAGTCATTTTATGGTGCGCACCGAAGTTGTTTGTCAGCGCTGTGACGCTCATTTGGGCCATGTTTTTACTGATGGCCCTGCGCCTACTGGTTTGCGTTATTGTATTAATTCGGTGTCATTAAAACTTGAACCACTTGCTGCAGATAAGCAGGAATAGTTATTTTGGGCAATTAAATTGTGCAAAACCATTGTGTGCATATATTGAGCAATGTATAGTCAACCAATGGGTTTTGTATTTTAACAAACTTAAATGTTGCTAACGCACGTTTAATCACTGTTTTTTTGGGAGTGTTTTATGTCAATTTTTAATAGAAAAATGCCATTGCTATCAGGTGAAGAGCAAGATTTATCTGAATATGAAGGTAAGGTTGCCTTGATTGTAAATACCGCCAGTAAATGCGGATTTACGAACCAATATGAAGGTTTAGAATCATTGTATAAAGACTACAAAGATCAGGGGTTGGTGGTGTTAGGTTTTCCATGCAACCAGTTTGGTGAGCAAGAAAAAGGCGCAGATAGTGAGATCGCCAGTTTTTGCCAAAAGAATTACGGCGTTAGCTTTCCCGTGTTTTCTAAGATAGATGTCAATGGCGACAATGCAGCACCGATTTACCAAGACTTAAAAGCTCTGGCCCCAGGCTTGTTGGGATCTAAGAAAATCAAATGGAATTTTACCAAGTTTCTGGTGAATAAACAGGGTAAAGCGGTTCGTTATGCATCGACGACTAAACCAGAAGCTCTAAAAGCTGACATCGAAAAAGCATTAAAGGGTTAATATGGCTGATTTACCTGAAAAAGTGTTAACACCAATGCCGTTATTGCATTTGGATAATCAACTTTGTTTCAGTGTATACAGTTTGTCGCGCTTAATTACTCAAGGCTATACGCCTTTATTAAAGCCCTTGGACCTAACTTACCCGCAATATTTGGTAATGCTGGTTCTTTGGCAGTCATCAGAAGAAGGCGTATTTGAACTGCCCATTAGTCACTTAACTCAGCGTCTTCGATTGGATACAGGAACTGTGACTCCATTATTAAAACGCATGGAGTCGAAAGGCTTATTAGCTCGCCAGCGCAGCGATAAAGACGAGCGGGTAGTTCTTGTCACACTTACAGACAAAGGCGCTCAGCTTAGGCATAAAGCACAGCATATCCCACTTGATTTGTTGTGTGGTGCACAAGCTAGTCCAGAGCAAGTGATTGAACTGCGTGATAAATTAAAAGATATGCTGGCAGCGCTTAGTTAGCACTGCCAGCGTGGCATTTAAATTGTATTATCGGGTAACCATTGCGCAATGGCATTATGCAGTTGTTCTTGAGTATAGGGTTTGGCAATGAAGTCGTTCATGCCCGCTTGTAGGCAGGCCTGACGGTCTGTTTCTGCATCGAGCCCAGATAGCGCTATAATTGGTGTGTGCTGGTTAAGGTAAGATCGTCTTATCTGCTTGGTGGCTACAAAGCCATCCATAACGGGCATATTGCAATCCATAAAGATCAAATCAAACTTCTTACCATTACATATCTCAACGGCTTCTTGGCCATTTACGACCATTTCTATATCCGTACTCAAGTTTTTAAGAAAGCGTTGGCTTAGCATGCGGTTAATAGCGTTATCTTCTACCAACAGTATTTTAGTAAGCTGGTTGCGAGTTTGTTCTTTCTTAGTAATTAAACAGGCGTTATTTATGGCACTGAATAAATAGCCTTCGTTAAAGCTATTAAGCGCTAATAAGGGAACGTCATTAACGCATTCTTTTCCGGCAAATGCCTTACCAATACCAATTAAACAGCTTGTATCATTGTCTGTTTTTAATTGGTCAGTAATCAATAACACCGGTTTGTCTGAGCATGCGTTAGTAAGCTGAAAGGCTAAATCCCATTTATTCAACACATCTGATACCAGATTGTTTAGCAGTTGTTGGTTTATATCAACGCGAATTCCACCCTCTGGTATTTTATTACGTAACTCTGCCAGCTGAATATCGCTTGAAGGTAAGGGCAACTGTAATGATAGTTCATGCTCATTCTGAGAATTGATAGAAAGCCTAATTTTTCCAGACAATAATTCTGTTAAATCTTTGGCAAAGCCTAACCCTAATGTCGTTATGTTTGAATGTGCAAGGGGATTATTGAGAGGCAAAATCATTAAATCAAAATAGTTTTCGGGAACGTATAGGTCTTGAGCAGAAAAAGTAATCAGCACACTTTGATTAGATTCAGTTAAATGCACTTTAAGCATATTGCCTTTTGTGCATTGATAGGTATTGGCAATTAGATTAAAGAGCAGTTTTTCTATTAATTGAGTATTGCCAATGTGACCGTTCGATAATAATTCATCAATGCGCACATCTAACACCAATTTAGTTTCTTGGTGGCGAATATCTTGCTCTAAATTAAGCAGCATATCCTGCAATGAAAAAGGACTAGACTGTTTGACCTCAAAACTGTTTTTAAGATCAGCAATGTGATTTAGTTCATCCAAAATTGAGATGATTATTGAACTTTGTGAAATCAGACTCTCTATGCGTGAATGATCTGCAGCGTTGCTACAGCTTGGCAGGGTGTCTTTTAAAACACCTAAGTTGGTTTCAATGGGGGTTCTTAATTCTTGACTAAGACCTTTTAATAATTTGAATTGGCTATGGTTAAATTGTTCAGACAGTTTTTGAGACAGCTCAAGCTTTTGGTTTGCTTCTTTAAGTTGATGGTTGATCCCAGTAATTGCTTGAGTTCGCTTAGAGACTAACTCCTCTAAATTTACCGAATAATTATTAATAGTATGTTCTGCTGCTCTTAAACGATTAATGTGTTCGTAAGTTGTGTGGAGTAAATCCGCAAAATGATTAATTAGGCTGCCTATTTCATCTTTGCGATGACTTTTAAATTTTTGCAGGGTAGAGAAATCAATTTCAGCGGGATTAACTTGTTGTATTCGTTCTAATAACCGACTTAGGGGTAAACTTACTAGCTGATAAAAAATAATGAAAATAAACAAAGCGATGACAATGCTTAAAATCAAGCTAGAGGCCAGGGTGGTTTTAATTTCTTGATAGAACATCTTGGTTAAATGGCATGAATTTAACTCAACAACAAGCTTCCCTAAATCGGTGTCTTGATAATTTAAAGGAAAGGTTCGTTGATTGCTGCTACCGAGTAATAGAGTGCTCAGCCCAGATCCTTTGCAAGCTTGAGGATTTTCGGCAATAACAAAATTTCGCCCTTTCGTATCAATAATAGTGGCGTTAACAATTTCTGGGTGTGCTGCGAGCCCATTTATTAATTGTTGGTTTAAATTGTTATTAAAATTGAACGAAGCCAGAGTGATAGAAGGTTTGGTAGAAGAAATAATCGCTTCTACCGATTCATTAGCTCGTAGCTTTCTATCTTGTAAGTTAGACCAAACTTGGAAGCTGCCAATAATTAAGCCAACCAATAAAGCAGTAATGACAGTATAGAGTGCCACGGTTAAAGCTAGGCGACTCCCTATGCCCATGCTGGAATTTTTAGAGGAATCAGAAGAAAACTCTGGTTTCATTATTGTTTAGTCCGATCTTTTTAACGATTAAGTTACTTTCGCATAAGTTGCCATAGATGGCTATCTTATAAAATGAGATGTCAGAGAGATTCTATACAGCGAATCCATCAGTATTATTTTGTGCCGCTGCAAAAAAATAGGTTGACTCAAAACCGTAACCTCCATAAAATGCGCGCCGTTGATTAGCAAGACGTCCCCATCGTCTAGAGGCCTAGGACACCGCCCTTTCACGGCGGTAACAGGGGTT
>OJCK01000016.1_pt1 | contig 146783 bp, 128 predicted proteins | sample 1592141 | NCBI WGS metagenome assembly OJCK01 (sample SAMN05416893, study PRJEB24817) | seawater metagenome | isolation source: Sea water | place: Canada:Atlantic | collected 2013-11 | reverse complement strand
ACACCATCAATGCTTCATTTTATGCCATTTCCAAGGCAAAACGTTGATGAATAGCAACAAGCTATTTATCGATGTTTTAACGCAGATATTGGATTAAAAGGAGTATTGAGCATGTGCTGCTTATCCTGAGTTAAGGTTTTCTATTTATTAGCAACTAGCCTGCCATAAATAATGTTAGAGATTTTCACCCATTTATTGAACAACATACAAGATTAATTATTCACTTACCATCGTATTTAACATTAAATTTATTCAACTATAAGTGAATAAAATCTTTAGGAAAACAGCATGTTTTCAGGCATAATTATTTAATCTTGATAAGGCAATTAACTGTTTAGGGGCAGACGATATAAGTGAATAATACCAAACTCACCCAAGACGAAAACCTATCGATTAAAGTTAGTTATCAGTTATTGCCTAATGATCATCAAAGACTTGATTTGTATTTCTCTCTACCTGTAGAAATGGGTATTGGTCCTAATACCTTGGCCGAAGAGCAATATTTTCATAGCAGTATTGAAAGCCACAGCGCTTATTATTCAGATCAGTTGCATTTACCCTTAGTTCGCAGCCGTTTTATCAGTCAAAAAAAAGGCGAACAGAGCGATTATCGCTTGAACCTTAACTTATTCTCTTACCAAATTTTAATTGCCTTAGATACCGATATAAAACAAACAATTAAAAAAAGAGAGAGTGAAAGCTTTTATCCTCAAGCTATTGTGCTAGCTGAACAAATATCGAGTTTATTGAAGAAACTGAGAAGGTACACGCCACCGGATAAAAAACTGAGCCCGTTTTTTGAAAATGCTGACAATTACCTGAGCTGGCAAGTTGAGCAGTCATTTTTAAAGCTATTATCTCGCGGGCCCAAAAGTAGCGATTTTACGACCGAGCGAAACTTTTTATTTGCATTATGTCGCAGCGAAAGTGAATACCGCGAAGCCAATCAATATAATTCAAAAACGACTTTAGATGATCCTAATCGAATAACCAATAAAATGCGTTTACTGCAAAGGTTAATTGAGTACGGCGTAGTACTTCAACAAGAAGTTAAAAGCCTTAATCAAAATTTAAAACGCATGGTAAGTGGCGCAGTAACTATGGTTATTATGGCCTTTGTCATGATGTTGGTGCTAAATGCGCGGGCTAACTTCACTGAAGTGACTATTGCCTTAGTCGCAACATTGGGTTTTATTTACGGTTTAAGGGAAATATTTAAAGATGATATTACCCGGGTGCTTTGGCGCAGTATTCAAAGAGGTTTACCTAAATGGAGAAACATTTATACCAATAGTGTCAACAAAGTTCGCATTGCAACTCAAACTATTTGGCTAGAGTACATTCGTGATAAAGATCTGCCAAAGCAAGTAGATAAGTTATTTCAAAATAGACGTCATCAAAATAAGCAAGCCGCGCAGTTACTACATTTTCGCAGTGATATTAAGGTTAATGCAAAAAGCTTTATGCCAGGCTACGATGAAATTCAACAGCGTATTTTCTTTAATCTTACGCCTTTTATTCGCTTTCTCAAAAAAGGTGAAGGTCGTTTGTATTCGCTTGACGGTAGTAAAATAACCAAACAAGCCGTAGAGCGTCGTTACCAAATTAATGTGGTTTTGATGCAAACGGATAAACAACACCTGCAAAAAATGCAACGCTATAAAATTACTTTAAATCGTTCAACAATCGTTAATATCGAAGCGATGAAAGCAGATGACGATGATTAAGCCTAATAAATACTCTTTTAATTGATAAGGTTTTTATCTGCTGAATTATTCGGTAGTTACCAAAGGTATTAAACGCCAATCGCCATGATATAGATTAAAACTATCACGCTTAGTAAAACCAATTAATGTTAAGTTGAAACGTTTAGCGGCTAATATTGCTAACTCAGAAGGCGCACCAACAGCAATTAACACACTAATACCCGCCATTACCGTTTTTTGCACTATTTCAAAACTTATACGACCACTGACTAAAATACTATATTGAGATTGGCAAGTATCACCCTGCATTAAACTCGCGCCTAGTAATTTATCTAAAGCATTATGACGACCAATATCTTCTTTAAGATCAATTAAAACACCCTGTTGATCAAATAAAGCTGCTGCATGAGAGCCACCAGTTTGTACAAATTGAGACTGTGCTGCACGCATCAACGTTGGCATTGCACAAATAACGTTAAAAGCTAACCAATGTTTGTGCTCAGATAAAACCGGAGGGTTTTTCATTTCCAATGACTTTAGCGATGTTGTACCACATAAGCCACAACTACTATAGGTTACTTGAAAGCGCTCAAGCGATTTAATATCTGGCACAACGCCAGCTTTGAGTTTAACTTGCCATTCATTCTCTGTATTTATCTGATCAGATGTTTGAGCTTCATCTTGAGATATTTCAGGCGAAATATTTTCTATTTGTTGAAAACATTGAATAATGCCTTCAGATTGCATTAAACCTATTATCAAAGCTTTATCGTGACCGGGTGTTCGCATCGTAATTGAAAAGAGTTTACTTTGATAAGCTTGCTCATCAGTTTGTTGCCACAATAAGCGTATTTGTAATGGCTGTTCGACAATGACTTGGTCTAGTTGCAACATTTTACCTTGCGCACTATATCGAAACTTTACTAGCTCTGCTGTGGCAAGCTTTAAATCTTGGTGTTGCTCTGTGGTTTTACTTTTGCTCATAGCATGATGAAACCTTGGTAAATTTAACTAACTTTAGCTGCATAATTTGCTAATAATTTATTCACTTGGGCCTTTGGGGTTTTAGCTAGCCGCTTAATGAGACTAAATGGAATGTCTGCTAGCCCATAGCGCACACTTATATCATTTAGCATAATTACCCATAGCTCGGCTGTCATTTGGGCATCAAATAATGCTCTATGAAAACTACCGTCAGCAGCAATATTTTTATAATTTATTAACGTGCCTAACTTATGATTAGGGGCATCTTGATAAATACGTCGTGATACTAATAAAGAGCAAGTAAACTCGCCAGGAACAACTCGTCCTAAACGTGCTAATTCAGCGTCGAGAAAACGGCTATCAAAAGAAGCGTTATGGGCTAATAAGTTACTTTCACCAATAAAGTCAGCAAAATCAGTCATTACTTTTGCACAAGGTGGTGCTACCGCTAACATCCTATTATTGATGCCGGTATAGTTTTCAATAAAACTATTTATGCGTCGACCCGGGTTCATTAAGGCTTGAAACTTATCGGTAATTATACCGTTTTCAAGCTTTACAGCGCCAATTTCAATAGCGCGATCACCTTGATCGGGAGATAAGCCTGTGGTTTCAAAATCGAGTACGACAATAGAATTAGCTAACACTAATGCATCCTTTAGAAATGGTAGAGCAAATAATGCCAAATTATCTCACAATAATTTAAATTACACATCACGGCAACAGTTCAAAGTTGCGATTAATAAGCACACCTTTTCATGATAAATAGTAAGCAAAGTAAAAAATTTAACTTATCTTAACTTATGTAAAATTAACAACCTAAGTCTAGGGTGTACCATTAGTCATTACATTATTATAATATCTCTTAATTGAATACCGAGGTTTTGATACCCGTAGTTTCATTATTAATTTCTTTAAGGTTCCTTATGATAGCTACCAACCAGCTAGCGTTATTTCTTGATGTTGTTCAGCAAGGCTCTTTTGCCAAAGCCGCAACATTACACGATATGGATAACTCATCGTTATCAAAGCAAATTAAAAAACTAGAAACGAGTTTAGGTGTTCAGTTACTGAATCGGTCTACCCGTTCTTTTTCGCTAACGCCTGCTGGAGAAGAAATTCTCGCTCAAACTCATTTGCTTATATCAACGCTAGACCAAATACAAAACATTGCTGATTCTTACCAAACCACACCTAAAGGTCATATTAGAATTGCCTCGTCAATTGCCTTTGGTCAAATGTATTTGCAACCGGCTATTTCTCGTTATATGAAAAAATTTCCGGAGGTAAAAATTACCCTGTCGTTAGATGATAAACGAAATGACATTATTGCCGATCACTTTGACTTGGCATTTCGAGTGGGCAAGCTTACTGAGTCAAATTTAATTGCAAAAAAAATCGCCAACACCAATTTTGCTCTTGTTGCCTCTAAAGACTTTGTTGCGCAATATGGCTACCCTAAAACGCCTGAAGAACTTATAGATTTACCCGCCGTTGTATACAGTAATGGCAACGTAACTTTAGATTTATTAAAGATGAGTGAGTCACCAAGCAGTGATATTTTTAATAATTACAAAATGAAAGGTAACTATAAAGTTAGCGACGTTAAATCAATTATTGACGCGGTACAACATGGTATAGGCTATACCTTGCTTGATCTTTTTAATTTAGAAAAACCGATCAGCGAGTTAAATTTAGTGCCGCTGTTAACAGACCACAAAATTTCAATGCTGGATACAGGTATTTACGCTATTTATCCACACCGAAAACAAACACCACTAATTACTGAGTTCATCAGTGAATTACAAAACTATATTGGTACCCCACCCTTTTGGGAAAGCCATATTCCTAATTACCATAATTTGTACCCATTAAAAAATACATAAGACTTATAGCGTTTTAAGCTTACGTTTAGCTTCATCTGTGTGCTTAAAAAACTGATAAGGGATATTTAATTTTTTATAACAACGTGATATTTGCTTTTCAATTAATGCGTTACAGGTTGATGTTTTAATAACAACGGCTGAGAAAGCTAAACTGTGATCAACTCTATATTTCAAGGTTTTACAAAGTGCTGCTTCCGCCTCAGGAGTAAAAATACTCTCAGCGTGCAAAATAATTATTTGATGCCACGTTTTATGTGTAAAATTAGGCACAAGCTTTTTTAACGCTTGATCAAGTTTCTCAATAATTTCAATATTAAACGGCCCCGACGCTTCGATAACAAGCTGCTCATCACTGTTTTTGATCACATAATTTCCGTGTGCTACAAATGACATATTTTCCTCCTCTACAAATTTTACAGATTGTATTAATACTATTTTTGGATGCTCAACGATTTATATGAACAGAGTAGAGCCGACAATTTAAGGTTTATTTTTCTACCTTAACAATTTTAGCGCCATGAAAATGCACCGTTTCACCTTGTAAAATTGCACTGCCGTACAGAAGGTTATTATTAAAATTAATATGCAAAGTTACATAGTCACCGTAACCCTCTTCAAACCACGCGGCTAAATATGTGTTATCAGCTACTTCAAATGCAGTGTAAGGAAATGGTCCCCACCACTTCTCTGGTTTTGAGCCCGTTAAGTATTGGTAACTTACCCCATCAGGTGCAAACTTCACATGATAAGAACGCCCACTGGTATAATTGTATGAAATAGCGGTGCCATCAAGTGCCCGTGTCGAAGGCTTCAAGTCATCAGCAAAAACATTATTTGCGCTTGTAATTAACCACACTACAAAAGCGAATTTATAAAATATTTTCATCATTAATCTCCTTAGTCTTTCCAAACGCGGTACCTAACTTCAAGCTTAACTGCAACACTAACCCCGCTATTAGATAAACTAAAAACCAAAGTCAGTGCCAATTAATATTCGTTACGGTTAGTAAAAATATCGCTAGCTTATACACTAAAATTCTTCAACAAAACTCATGTATTGCTTTAAGTCACCAACAACCGCTTCATTAAGTAGCGCACCGGTTTCAATGGCATAAGGTTGATTAAAGTGTATATCCCACAAGTCTGATTCTTTTCGCCAATGTTCATAAATAACTAATGTGTCGTCTTTTCCGTCAATTGTGTAGAGATCGAAAACTAAATTACCCTGCTCTTGTCGGGTGTTCTCTACGTGGCTTTCAAAGCGTGTTAACAATTGCTGGCGATATGCAGGTTTAATATCAAAAATAAAGAATACAGAGAATACATCGTCAGCTTCGTGCACTTTTTTAGTGTTACTTTCGTGTAAAGGTGTAGGTGCTGTGTTGTTAAGCACCATTACTGTTGGAGCTGCTTTTGAAGCACTTTCTAGCATGCCTAAAACATTTTTTACATAGCTTTGTTCTGCATGATAGTCTAAAGCAGCTTGGTCTTGAAAACGCTCATAAGCGAAGAAAACACCCGCTTGATTTTTATCTTGAAATAAGCGTAATTCTAAACAACCTTGCTCACTTTCTGCACCTTGCTTATCAACAACAAGCGCTGCTTTAAATGTTTCAATTTGCTCAGGTTTAATATCAAACTTTACGATTTGTGTGATCATGTTAATGTCCAACTCTATAATTTATTGAAAACATTAAGACCTCAATAATAGATCTTAATGTAAAACAGACTAGTTATACTTCAGTTAAAATAGTTTCATAAGGTAATCGAGATTTAGGTAACGCCGCATTAAAGTCATTTTTTGCATCGCTATAACCAAGGGTTACAATAAATAAACTTGAAAAGCCCTTTTCTGTTAAGCCAAATTCTTTATCGAGTACACCAGTATCAATTCCTTCCATAGGAGTAGCGTCAATACCGAGTGCAGAAACACCAAGTAAAAACTGTCCTAAATTTAGGTAAACTTGCTTATCCATCCAATGTTTTACATCGTTAAGCTGACCTTTGTGCAAATCAATAAACATTTTTCGTCCTGCATCCATACCCGCACGAAATGTTTCAGGGTCACCAGCAAATCGGCCATCAGTTTCTTCTTGAGCTAGCAGTGCTTTTAAATGTTCTTCATCAGCTTCTAAACGACTCGCAAATACAATGACATTTGAAGCATTATGAATTGAAGGACTATTAAACGGATAAAGCTCATCGGTAGACTTTGCTATTCTGCTTTTGCCTTCGGCTGTTGATGCCATGACAAAATGCCAAGGCTGAAGATTAACGCTTGAAGGACTAAATCTTAGTAAAGCTTTAACTTTATCAATATCTTCAGCTGATATTTTTTTGCTTGCGTCATAAGCTTTAACGGTTTTTCTTTTTTGACTGTAATAGGTAATGTCGTTATTCATTCTAAACCTCGGTAAATTTATATTTTGAGAAGCTTTCGGTTAAAAAAGTTAACTAAAGTGTCATTAAAAACCCGCTAAAACAATTTTGCCTTTCGCTTTGCCTGACTCTAAAAATTGATGCGCTTTACGTAAATTTTCAGCGTTAATAGTGCCAAAGTTTTCGCCTAACGTTGTTTTGATTTTTCCAGCGTCAATCAAGTTAGCCACTTCATTAAGTAAATCATGTTGTGCTTGCATATCAGGTGTTTGAAACAATGAACGTGTAAACATAAGCTCCCAATGTACAGAAATGGCTTTGGCTTTAAATGGCATAATATCGAGCACTTCAGGATCATCAATCAAACCAAATTTGCCTTGAGGTTTAATAACTTTCTCTATTTCCACAAGGTGTGAATCGGTATTATTTAAACTCACGACATAATCAACTTGCGCTAAGTTTTGTTCGCTAAATTCATCGCTTAATTTGTTACGGTGGTTAACGATATGGTCAGCACCTAAGTCTTGTAACCAAGCAATAGTTTCAGGGCGAGAAGCCGATGCAATAATAGTTAAATCCGTTAATTGCTTAAGTAATTGCACCATGATTGAACCAACACCACCGGCAGCACCAATGACTAAAATACTTTTAGCACTGTCGTTTTTAGATACTTCTAAGCGATCAAACAACATTTCCCAAGCCGTTAGCGTTGTTAAAGGTAACGCTGCTGCATCACTAAAAGATAATGATTTAGGCATTGCGCCCACTATACGTTCATCAACTAGTTGCATTTCTGCATTACTACCAGAACGAGTTAGGTCACCGGCATACCAAACTTTATCGCCAGGTTGAAATAACGTCACTTTATCGCCTACGGCTTTTACAATGCCCGTAGCATCCCAACCAATGACTTTCCATTCATCTTCTGGAGCTGGAGTGCTAGCTCTAATTTTATAATCTACCGGGTTAACAGAAATGGCTTTTACTTCAACTAAAATGTCGTGCCCTGTTGCAACGGGTTGTGTAAGTTCAATATCTTGTAATGAGTTTTTATCTTCAATTGGTAAGTTTTTTTGGTATGCAATAGCTTTCATGTTGTTCTCTCGTGGTTCGTTTTAATGCGGTTATTATGACGGTCTGATTTATAAAATAAATGGTCAAAAAATCAAATTATTATGGACAATATATTCCACAATAAAAGTAAAGCTCTCAATCTGCTTTACTTAGTCATGCTTTAGTTAGGTATGCTTTTAAGTAAGCTATATACTCAAAACTATTGAATAAGACCTTTATAAGGTCTGCGGCTACAATATTCAAAACGATATATATGCTCAATTTCACCTCTCCAATCACGCTTACCGGGCGACTCTAACTAAATGTGGCGTTAATTAATTTTACAGTTCTTTCAATTATGGAATAAAAACTCCACAGCATTTGGACTATTCCACTCTTTTTTAAGCTCGATAAATTAATCATAATGATCATCATTAATTTTAAGAGGATTTATAAAATGAAAATATTAAAAACAGGTTTAGGATTTTTACTGAGCTTTAGTCTATTAAGTAGTAGCCTAGTTGCTAAAGAGCTTGTTAAAAATGAACCTTACCTTGAGCTAGAGCAGGCCGCAGCAGGTATTGCATATACTTCAGACAAGCGCCTTTTTATAACTTACCATCCTTTTTATAATCCAAAAATTAAAGTAGCAGAGCGCTTAAATAATGGTGATATTGTTCCGTTTCCAAGTGCTGAGATGCAAACAGCTTATAAAGCAGATGGTAGTTTAAAAAATCCAGGTGATTACTTAAATTGGGTATTAAGTAGCCGAACTGATGGCAAAGGTACACTGTGGATTTTAGATTCTGGCCAAGCAGAGCCTAGAATTACACCTAAACTTGTTGCTTGGGATTTAAAGAAAAATCAGCTTAAAAAAGTTATTTATTTACCAGAAGGCGTTACGTTAAAGGAGTCACAACATAACGATTTTGCTATTTCCACCAAACATAATCTCATTGTTATTTCTGATGAAGGAATAGCTACCGGCCCTACAGGTGATAAAGCGGCACTCGTTGTAATTAACACCGAAACAGGTTTAAGTCGTCGTGTTTTACAAGGCAACCACAGTGTAATGCCCAATATGAAAATGCCAATGTTGATGGATAAAAACACTCCGTTTGAAAAATCAGTTGATTTATTTATTGGCGTTGACGGCATCGCATTAGACAAACAGCAGCAATGGTTATATTTTACCACCGTAAACCATACTAAGGTCTACAGAATTGGTATCGCCGAATTAGCTGACTTTTCACAAAGCAGTGCAACGCTTGCGGCCAAAGTCGAAGAATATGCTGATAAGCCAATGAACGGTGGTTTAACCATTGACTCAGCAGGTAATCTTTATTTATGTGAAATTGGTACGCGCACTATTGGTGTAATTCCTGCTGATACACGACAATATAAAGAGTTTACATCAAATGAAAATATGGTGTGGCCTGACGGTTTAAATGCGGGCCCTGATGGTTTTTTATATACCTCGGCAGCACAAGTTTCGTTATCTCCTGCTTTTAATAACGGCAAAGCACTTAATAAATCACCTTATATAATTTACCGCTTCAAGCCTTTAGCCAAGCCATTAATGGGTCGTTAATTCAGTACTTCCCTTTCACTAAACTTTACTTGGTAGCAAAACATAGTTTTATTTAAAACAGTCTGCATAATAATGTAGGCTGTATTAAACTATTTTAAAGATTATTAAGCTCATCTGACTACATCTATAATGCTTTATTTATCATGCATTCAATTTTTTAACATTACCTAACCCTTGATCTAAAAGGCGAAGTTGATTAGTTTTATAAAGATACTTTTCAGCGCTTCATAAATCAGTCAGCCTTTAATAGGTAAAGGGAAGTAAAATGGAACCACTTAATATCTTAGTAACTCAACTTCGCGAAATAGCGCGAGGTGCGATTGAAGTAATGCCACAACTATTAATAGCTTTAGTTATAGTATTGATAACGTACGCGTTTGCCAAATTAGCCAGAAGCATTGCAAAGCGTATACTACAAAAAACCAAACTTCGTAAAAGCCTGATTAATCTATTAATACTTTTCTCCTCTATTACTATTTGGATTATTGGTTTGATGATTGCAGCCATTATTGCTTTTCCTGACTTAACTCCAACTAAAATGCTGGCGGGTTTAGGTATTGGATCGGTTGCCATTGGTTTTGCTTTTAAAGATATTTTTGAAAACTTTTTAGCCGGTATTATTATCTTGCTGCGTAAGGAAATGCGCATAAATGATTTTATCGCCTGTGAAGGCTATGAAGGAACTGTTGAATCTATACTGGTGCGTGAAACACATATTCGTCAACCTGATGGTGAATTGGTGATACTGCCAAATAGTATGCTTTTTAAAAATCCATTAACCATCAGAACGGATATCGCCCAAAGAAGAACCACCATTATTTGTGGCATTGCTTACGGTGAAAATGTAGATGAAGCAAGGTCAGTCATTAAACAAGCGGTAACAGACTGTAAAACTGTGATCACTGATTCTCGACCGGTACAAATATTCGCCAATGAATTCGCAGATTCTTCAATAAATTTTGAAGTGACTTGGTGGACAGGTTCGAAGCCAATAAACATTAGAGAATCGAGAGACGAAGTAATAGCAGCGGTTAAAGCAGCCTTAGATAAGTCAGGTATTGAAATACCATTTCCTTATAGAACGCTTACCTTTAATCAGCCGCTTCAAGTTAAGACAGATCTTAACAATAATGAGACGGATGATTAGCTAAAGTTAAAGTACATTCAAGAGTTGTTCTTAGCTTCTAGCAACTTTATTTGCGCGGCTATTTCTTCGGCTTCAGCGGTGATCATTGAATAACCTTTAATATTACCGTTTCTTTGAGCATGCATTGCAAGTGCTAACTTGGCTTCGTAGCGCTTATTTAATTTTTTTAAAGGATCTGACTTAAATATTGAAAACATAATAAATGACCAATAAGTTAACTTATGAAGGATATACGAAGTAAATGGCATTTAAGATTTTATTTCAACACAGATTTTTATAAAAATCTTTATCTATAAACTAACTGTAAATATATTTCGTTTATGTACTTGTATCAATCAAAGTAAAAAATTCGATTACTTTACAGTTTCCAATAAAATACTTTAATTGAGAAAATAGCATCATTATTTAATGCTATCGGTATACAAATTATTTAGGGTTATCGGTATAGTATAAAGCTAACTATTTAATACAAAAAATATATGTTACTCATACTTAGTCTTTGCACATTTATTATACTTATTTTTACTTTGCTGCCATTATCACGACATCCATATTGGATTATCAGGGGCATGGATTTTCCACGTTTACAGTTTATGTTATTTGCCGCTGCGCTGGTAATTGCACAGTTACTTTTATTAGATAGAGCAGCAATAAGTACTCAGGCATTAATTCTTGCTACTTCAGCTTGTTTACTATGGCAATTATGGTGGATATTGCCATTTACACCGTTGTGGCGTAAAGAGGTTAAATCTTCAAATGATTACGCTACTGAAAAGCAGCTAAGCATACTCACTTCGAATGTATTCACCCCAAACCGTAACGCTAAAGCTTTAATTAACTTGGTCAATCATTACAAACCAGATGTTTTAGTTACCTTAGAATCCGATCAGTGGTGGCAAGATCAGCTCGAAGCAATAGAAGCTGACATGCCTTATAGCGTTAAATGCCCACTCGATAACTTGTACGGCATGCATGTTTATTCTCGACTTCCATTAGATGAACAAGAAATATCTTACTTGGTTGAGCAAGACGTGCCTTCGATACATGTTTGCTTAACACTTCGAACTGGCGATAAAGTGCGTGCTCATTTTCTTCACCCTGCTCCACCTAGTCCAACAGAGAATCCAGAGTCATCAGAGCGTGATGCAGAATTAGTTATAGTTGCTAAAAGTGTTGCTGACAGTAATCAACCTGTGATTGTTACCGGCGACCTTAACGACGTTGCTTGGTCGGCAACCACACGACTATTTCGTAAAATTAGTGGCTTGTTAGATCCCCGTGTTGGTCGTGGCGCATTTAACACTTTTCATGTCGCTTACCCTATTGCGCGTTGGCCGTTAGACCATTTATTTCACAGCTCACATTTTACGTTGCGTGATATTAAGCGTTTACCGTCTATTGACTCTGATCACTTTCCTTTGTTAACTCGCTTGGTTTTTGCATCACCCAATGGGAATAATCAGCAAGGTATTAAACCTGAGGCTGAAGAAAAAGCTTGGTCAGAAAAAATCACTAATAACCAACAAGTAAGTAAAAGTGATGTTCCAACGCCGGCTGAATAGCAAAAGTAAGACAGTGTAGATATTAGTGACTGTACTGACAGGGTTTAACAAAAATGTAGTAAAAATGTAGTAATAGCGGCTTAATTATTTACCGGTTGATTTTTAATGGGAAAGTGAAAAAGCAGAATAGTTAAATTAAATTGCTATGATAAAAAAAGCTTAGTATTTCGACTAAGCTTTTTATTTTCAGCGTATTATTTTCACTAGATACTTACATTTGCTTATCAATACGCACTGTATCGTTGGCAAGATAAACCATTCTAACCGCATCTTTACGTTGAAATAACATACGATGATCTAAGTCTTGTATCACCATATATTCATCTCCGTTATCTACTTTTATCATAAGCTCAACTAACAACAGGGTCTCTTCATGATATTGTGGATTCTTGTCATGAGCGATAGAACCGCCGATAATCGCACCTAATATCGTTGCAACACCTCGGCCACTGCCACTGCCAAATTGATTACCTATAGCGCCGCCAATTAATGCTCCACCAAAGGTTTTCCAACCCGAGTTTTTATCCTGGATTAATTCACGTTCGGTAATGTTGCGCACAGATAACACTTGCCCAAATAACACTTTTTCAACCGGTACTGCTTTGTTGCGCTCATAATCAGCATTCGCCATTGGAATTAATGCCAACCAACAAATTATCGTTATATAGATTGCTTTCATTTCGCTCACCTTTTTACTTGAAAAATTGTATTTGAAAAGTAGCTTCGCTAAAGCTGCCATTTACCAACCTACGGACTCTTTCGCTTTCGTTTTACGTATTTCGGTCTCGTCTGCCCATTCAACTAAACCACTTTCAAGGTCCATTAAACGTAAGGTAAATTTATAGTAAACATCGGTTTTATCTTGATTACTTTTTACAATGCTCGATAAGTTACCGTACAACATATATTGAGCGCCAATTTGACGACCAAACTGTGTCGCTTTGCTTGGATCTACCATACCGCCATCGTGTTGAAATTTAAGTTGCTCGCGTGCTGCTTCTACTCGGCCCATATCAACAAAACGAAACTTACCTGAACGTAAAAGCTTAGTAGAAATAGAGTCAGTAATTGACTCAGTATCGATATGCTCACTGGTTTTGTTTTTTAAGCGTTCTACAAACATTACCGGACGTGTATTTTGCGTTAATGTGCCAACAACCGGTGACAAAAACAACGAATCGGTCATTTGAGCCGCTACTTTTTGTAAATCTGTTGAACCAAAATTAATATCAGTTGTTTCTACTGCGGTAGCATCACCATAGCGAACAACAGATTTATTAGCACAACCCGCTGCAAATACAAGGGTCAAGCCGAGAGTGGTTACTAGTGCTAATTTATTCATAATACTATTCCTTAACAATTAATATTCGTATGCTTTTTCGGGGATTTCGCGAACATAAACACTAAAAGTGCTGACCTTAGTATTCGGGGCTAATCCTCGCAAAGTTGTAGATTGTTTACCATGTAATTCCACCGGAACCCATGGTGTTTTTCCAGCTTCAATAACAAAGCCTGCTTCGTCAAACCAGTTGAAATGATATTGTAATTTCTGTGATTTCTCATAACGACTAGTTAACGTTAAGTTTATTTCGAGTAAGTCATTTGATTTACGTGATTTTACGTCGCTGATAAATAACCGCTTTGCTAAATCAGCATTATGTACTTCAAGATGCTTACTAAAGTCATCACCTTGTGTCATCGCACTAGTACCAGTACCTGCAGTTACGGGTGGGGTTTTATTGGCACAACCTGCTATAACCATAGTGCTGAGCAATATCATCGCTAAACTGCTGGTAACTTTTTTACTCGTACTTGTAGTAATCTTGCTGTTAAACATATTACCTCCTAAATCATGTCTCATTGAAACAAATTATAAATTAACGCTTTGATAGTCAATATGACGACCAATAGCTGAAAGACTAATTAAGCTAATTCTATTGGGTTGAACATCAATCTCAATAGATTTTTGTTGTCCATCTAGCTGTATTTGCAAGACCTGTTTACCCGAAGCAGTATTGAAACGAATGATATCAACTTGATCAGGCAAGGTACTCCAACTGCGCGTATCTGCTTTTTCAGAAGCAATATTATATATACTCGCTAAAATGTTACCTACATCGCCTGCTTCACGACTAAGTTTTTGGCGCACTTGCTCTTTGGCAACTACGCGCACGACTTGTCGGGTTAACAATGACGGTAGCTGATCTTTTAAATCCTTCGCTGCTAGTGACTGAATACGTACAATTTCATTACTTTGAAACGTTTGTCCTGCATTCTGTAGTGTCAATTTATTGTGCTGTATTAAAGCACCTTCATATACTGGTAAAGAAAAGCTAAAAAACTTCAAGCCGTTATTGCTTCGACCTACTGGCAAGTTTAAACCAACATCTTGTTTACTGTTTACTATGTCTCGTTCCACAAGTACAACAACGCTACCTTGCCCTGATAATGTTTTTTCTTGATACTTGCCAAAACGTTGTTGAAAAGCGATTAAATCGTCTTGCATACCCAGTTTACTAGCTAATCTTAAAACATCTTGTTGCAAGTAGGGATTATCAGGATAAATTTCTATCGCGCGCTTAAAGTCGATATAGGCATCATTTAATTCACCACTGGCCTCATACAAAATCCCAGAAAGATAAAAAGTAAAAGCATTTTGAAAGCCATTTTTTACTTTCCCAATAGCTCTGTCCATATTGGGGTAGCCACCTTGCAAGCTGTCGGTGCTCATACCTGAATTATTTAGCTCATTTTGGGCTTTATATATTTCTTCTTTATAAACATTAAGCGCCGTTTCTTGTACTAAATTTGCACGACGTATTTCAACTAACGCACCAGACAAATCATGCTGAAATAAATAATTTAACGCTTGGTAACTATGTAACATGCCCTGTTCGTAATAAGGTACTTCATATGAGGTAGCATTGTCATTACTGACTACGGCGCCTAATTTCTCGATACCTTTACTGACTTGAATTTTTGCTTTGTTACGTTGTGCTTCTATCTCAGTATATGCCTGAGCAAATGTTTGCTGGCTGGCAGACCAATTATGCGCTAAAAACTCTAATCGCCCTCTTTCGAGTAAACTTAATATATAGGTATTATTACTTTGATCGCGTTCGTTTAGTTGGCTTTTTGCTTTTACGAAGTCGCCTTGAAGCATTGCCGCTTTTACGGGTTTCATTTGGCTATTGTAGCCCTGAAATAAATCGTTGAGCTGAAAAGTTGCACAACCTGATATAACAATAAGAAGTAAGATCAATAAGGTTCGCTTTAAAAGGCAATTCAACATTAAATTAATTAATTTCCTTAAATTATGGTTTCGCACTTTAAACGTTTAACAATACCTGTGAAGGTATTCGAATGTTTAATTATACATACTCTGCCAAACGGTTTGAATATTTAAACTGCATTCAATCAATATACCGTTAGAAGTGCAAGTGGCTTGATTGAGTAATAACGAACAATTAGGGGGTTGAATAAAACGCAGAAGTTTAGCTAGTAGAGCATTCGAAGGTCATCAATAAAATTTGTCAGCATAGGATAAAGTAAGCTTATTTAGAGGGAGAAGCCATAGTTACTTTGTGAAAAATTTAAGTATTATTTTTATTAACTTGATTTGAGTAAACAGTAAACAACAAACAGTGTTCTAAATGACTATTCATTGTTTACTCGCCTTACCTACCTAATAATTTAAAATAGAGACTAGAGAAAATAAGCTGCTAATCTAAAAAATCAATCATTCATAAGCATTAATTAGCTGTTAACGTTGGTAACTAACTTGCTGTTATAAACCTACGTTTTAACCAGTAATCAAGGCTGACATAGCGACCACCACCGATAAAGAATAGCGCTAGAAGCATAATAAAATATGTTGCAGCAAACTCAATACCGTTATTTAAAATCGTGATATTTCCGCTACTAGTAAGCCATTCGTAATTACCATGCTCTTGTAAAATAGAAATAATCATCTCTTTCTTTTCAACAGAGGCCTCTACGCGTTCATTTGCAAACGGCGCGTTAGCATCGGCAATAGCTTGCCAACCGTATTGTCCGTGTACAGATGTCATGGCGATAATCATGGTAAACATCATGGGAATAGCCATTAAGCGCACGCCTAATCCTAACAATAATGCAATAGCTCCAATAGCTTCAGCACCTATCGCTAATATCGCAAGAATAAATGGAAAGGGTAAACCTAGCCCCCAATCATCATTACCAAACCATTGTACAATATTATCAAAGCCGTCTATTTTTGTCGTACCTGCCATCCAAAATATAGGCACTAAATATAGACGTAATAGTAAAGGAGCAAGAAAATCCAACTTTTTAGTTGAATTTAATATGTCATAACTTTTCTTAATAAATGCTTTTATCATATCTATTCCTGTTTGCTTTAGTTGTTTATTGGGAACTCTTTAAATTGACCCGATAAGTGACTTTGCCATTTCAAAAAAATTGAAAAAGCTAGTTTTAAAGCTTTACATAGCGAAGGAAGTGGCCATTAGCCTTTATAGTATAGATTAAAGTATTTCAATTTCAGCTAAAGCTTGCGTAAATTCAGGAAGTTCTAGTTCAAAACAGTCTTCATTTTCTTGCCAATTAAGGCCAATAATAACGCCATCTTCGAGTAGGTCTTCAACCCAAAACTCCATCCAATCAGCAACAGATATAGCAGCAGGCACATAGTCTGCCCATTCTTCCACGCAATGGCTTTTCGCTAATGCTTCGGTTGACCAAAGCGGCATAACTTCTGTATTTTCAAAATTTACTGAGTCAAGTACCACCCAATCTTCGCTATTTTTATCTTGCAGAGCCCAAAGCTCTTGTGTGTCTTTAACTTGCTGCAAAAATGATTTTAATGTTGTATCTGTGCTCATTGATTTTATTACCTTAATAACGTTTTCGATATTATACGTGAATTATAATGCTAGCGGCTAGCATGTTGTTACACTGATATGCTGTTCAGGTATTGCTGACATTAATCGCGATAAATTAGCTTGTGAGTTTTGAGGTGCTAACCAGGCGTTTATGTTGTCAGGTAAAATAAATACCGGCATACGATGATGATACTGCTCGCACAACGGGTTCGGTTTAGTGGTTAATGTTACCACTTGAGGCTGAATATTATCGCCATAATAACTCACACCTGCCATGTACAGAGGAAGATCCTGTGAATGGCTAAAATAATATTTTTGTTTTTTAATACCCTCTTTTCGCCACTCATACCAACCGCTAACAGGGACTAAACATCGATGTGCAGCAAAAGCTTTCGCAAAGGTAGGTTTAATGGCAACGGTTTCGCTTTGCGCATTTATTAATAAACGTTTCGACCACGAAGGCTGAATACCCCACTGCATATTGACTTGGTTAAAGTGCTCATTGTTTTGCACTATGGTAGATAGCGACTCGCTTGGACATAAATTATCATTACTTTCGCTTTGAAAGTTTACGCCTATAGTGTCGCTAACTATTTTGCATAACGAAGTGTTAATAATGTTAAGCCTGCCACACATAAAATTTTCCTTAAATGCAATACTTACTGCAATGTGAATTAGCGACTAAAGCGTAATGAAAAGTGCTTATTCTTTTATAGTTCACCCTACTTTTAATTTTTCAATTAAGCTTTAATACAATTATGTTATTGATATAAATTAGAGTATACCTATTAAATAAGTCATCTGTTAAGCTGCAACGATAAGATAGATAAAGAACAGATAATTCATTGAAAATTGAAATTATAAATAACATTTCAGATATTGCTGAACAAGATTGGCAACGACTTAATACTCAACCGTCAGTATTCTCAAATTATCAATTTTTTCAGTGCTTAGAAAGCAGTGGTTCAGTATCTGCTGCTCAGGGCTGGCAACCTCATCATTTACAATTGCGAAATAACAAGAGTAATCAAGTTAATGCGCTATTGCCCATGTACGTTAAGTCGCATTCATGGGGAGAATATGTTTTTGATTGGGCATGGGCCGATGCCTACCAACAGCATAATATTCCCTATTACCCTAAATTAGTTGCTACTGCACCTTTTACACCCGTTACCAGTAATAAACTTTTGTCTGATGAAATTGTACTTGCAGACACCTTTGATATATTGACTCAGCTTTGTCAGCAGCAGTCATTAAATAGCTGGCACCTGCTGTATTGCTCGCCTACCGAACATAAAGCAGAAAATGTTTATCAACGTAATACCGTACAGTTTCATTGGCTTAATCATAACTATCGAGATTTTGAAGATTTTCTATCGCGCTTTACGGCCAGAAAAAGAAAAAACACCCGTAAAGAGCGTCTTTCAATCAGCCAACAAAAAATCAACGTCAGACGCGTGCTAGGTAAAGATATCAGTAAAGAAGAGTTAGATTTCTTCTACTTAACTTATCAATTAACTTATGTAAGACGGGGACATACGCCGCATTTATCTTTTGAGTTTTTTCAAGCAATTATAGAAAAGTTACCTGAGAACATATTGTTAATTATTGCCCAATGCAATGGCGAAGACGTTGCCTGTGCTTGGTTCTTTTTTGACGAGCAAACGTTATATGGCCGTTACTGGGGTTGCACCAAATCGTACAACAACTTGCATTTTGAATTGTGCTACTACCAAGGGATAGAATTCTGCATAGAGAACAAACTCGCCTTATTCCACCCAGGCACACAAGGTGAGCATAAAATACAACGTGGTTTTGAACCAAAGCTCACCACATCTTATCATTGGATTAAACATGACGGATTTAGACCTGCAATTAAAGCCTTTTGTTTACAAGAACAACAGCAAATGCGAGTTTATCAAGCGCAGTGTATAGCGTTACTTCCATTTAATTCAAACGATGAAAATAGATAATAACCTATAACAATAGATAACAACGCCACAGATAAAATGAATAACAATTTGCACATTAAATTTAATAAAACTTTGAGCATAAAATCATGAATAAACCTTTCTCACAAGCATGTGAAAATAATAAATCACCGATACTCGCCCTATTAACTCAAGCCTTGAGTAAATGTAAGACCGTATTAGAAGTTGGCTCTGGCACTGGACAACATGCGGTATATTTTGCGCCAAATATGACATGGTTAAGCTGGCAAACCAGTGACATACTTATAAATCATCAAGGTATTAGTCAATGGTTACAGGAGTATCCTGCCGGGAATTTACTCTCGCCCATTGAGCTTGATCTTAACCACCCATGGCCCATTGAAAAAGTTGACGCTATTTACACCGCTAATACATTACACATTGTCAGTTGGTCATTAGTGCAAGCCTTCTTTCAAGGCGTATCACAACATTTAAACCTGCAAGGTAAACTCTGTATTTATGGCCCTTTTAATTATCAAGGCCGATACAGTAGTGAAAGTAATGCCAGTTTTGACATTTGGCTTAAGGAGCGTGATAACGAAAGTGCCATTCGCGATTTTGAAGCTATAGTAGCACTTGCTGAACAAGCGGGTTTGACGCTAGAAAATGATCACACCATGCCGGCTAATAATCGTTTACTGGAATTTTCAAAAGCAAACTAGAGTAGATATTTATTAAAATAATACCGTAGAAATGAAAATGCGCTAATAAAAAATTAGCGCATTATTAATACTTTATAGTTACCCTCAAAACTCAAAAGCAAACCAAACATATAAAGACAAATCAATTGCTTAAAATTAAACCGGCTATTGAAAACAAGCCTGAATAAATACCTAAGCTTACATATCTAGTCTGGAGTCTTTACCGTAATTTCAATGGCTTTAGCATCGCCGGCCAACCATTTTTGTAAATACACACTCCCTACAGCTTCAGCTTTACCGGGCTCTGGCACTTCTTTGAAACGGATACTATTTTTGTTTTCTTTTTCAAAAACAAGTTTCACATTAACTTCTGGCATTATATTGTCCTGTACTTTGACTTTCGCTGTGTAGGTTAATTATTACTATTTCTTAAGCTAAGTCTAAACGCGCAACTAACCACGAAGCAATATCACGAATTTCCGTTGGATGAACACTATGCGCCATCGGGTATGTTTTCCAAGTTACTGGATAGTTTTTCTCATTTAATAATTTATTCGCCATTTTACCTGCACTTAATGGCACTACATCGTCGTTTTCACCATGAAGTTGCAAAATACTGGTATTGCTATTAGCTTCGCTTAGTTGTTCTGGCAAGGCATCGGCATTGGGTAAGTAGCATGAAAGCGCCATAACGCCAGCAAGCTTTTCAGGATAACGTAAACCCGTAAACATACTAACCACACCACCTTGACTAAAGCCGGCTAAAACAATACGACTTGCCGGAATACCCGCTGAAATTTGCTCAGCAATTAAAGCATGTACTTTAACTTCAGACTCAAGCACACCTTGCATATCAGCACGGTTATGCAAATCCATACTTTTAATGTCGTACCATGAACGCATTACATAACCTTGGTTAATGGTTACTGGTTGCTCTGGTGCATGTGGAAAAATAAAACGTACGGCATGATTTTTAGGTAAACCTAGCTCTGGCACAATGGGTGAAAATCCAGCGCCTGAGTCACCTAAGCCGTGTAACCAAATAACACAGGCGGTAGCAGGTAAAGTTGGTTCGATGGTAATTCGTTCTAATGGGGCAGCAGACATGCTTCTCTCTTTATAATGGTTACAGTAAAAAATGCCGATATCATAACGTGTATAACGCACAATTAAAATATCCGCTAAGGTGAGAAAATAACAATACTACCTTAAGCTATTTTCAGCTGTTGGTTTTATTCTGCGAATTTGATTGAAACTATGACTTAACACTCATAAAGTAGTTAGCCTAAGCTTGTTTACACTTCGGATAAATTCGAACTAAAACAAAGCCAAAACAAATTTATTAAGGCAGAGACCAAATAAAAACAATGACATTAACCAAGAAGGTTTACCTAAGCGTCGCCCTATTATTTAGCTTATTTATTATCGCTTTTATGACGGTTTACATTGCCCGTGTAGCGATAGTAAAAAACATTTCACAAGAGCAACTAGCGCTATATCAGGCTAATATTTCGTGTCTTGATTTTACCATCGCCAAAGACTTAACACTGAACATAAAAAAGCTATGTTTAAAAACTCCGCAAGCTGATTTCGAACTCAACACGGTTAAAGTAAAGTTAGACCTAACTGCTGAGCAAAAAATTAAACATGTAGAGATTAGGTCTATGTCAATCGATGCTAACACAGCCCTACTCGATGCATTTAAAGAACAACCAGAGGAAAACACCCCGTTAAGTGCTGCACAACAACTTAATATTACCCTTACAAAACTGTCACAGCTTCAGCTACCTTTTACCCTTAATATTAATGAGTATCATTATTCACCATTTAACAACAAAAGTAATAGCTATAGCGGTAAGTTTTCAGCTACCAACACCAACTTGCAATTAGCCTTAAAAAACCCGCAGCAAAAAACAGTTTTTAGCGCTAACATTTTCGAGCTTAAAAACAAGCAATTTAAAGCTGAAATTATTAGTGATTTAGCCCCATTAAAAAGCTTTATTTTATCGCATCAACTTCCCTTGCAAGCATCATTGTTAGATACCTTGGCATTAACGACTTTTGAAGGTTCATTTCAAAGCGATGTAGATTATGACGCAGGAAACTTATCGATTATAAGTCAGCTAAATAATGTAGCGATTTTATCGACTAAAGGCATTCAAACTAGCGGGCCGTTTGCGTTAGGCGGTGCGCTTAATATACATAGCCAAATAACGCTGCCTCCCATTAGCTTATTATCTGCTAATAACGAAGTAACAAATAAAGCTGCTATTGTTGATCTTGAATTTAAAAAGCAGAACCGTTTACAGCTTAAGTTTAGCCATCATCATTTGCTGGATTATTTAAAGCAAGAATCGTTTTCAAATGAACTTACCACGCTTTTATCTGACAACTCCTTTGAACAAATAGTAGCAACCCCAGAGGGCAAGTTAACTTACAACCTGAACAATCATAAAATATCCTTGACGACGTTAATGCTAGCAGCAACAAACGACAAGCAAAAACATCAACTTGCTTTAAACAATATTAAAATAGATATAGAGCACTTTCTAAGACATAAAAACCTACAAAAATCACTTCACCAAAATGAAATGGATGAAACTAAAAACGCGGTTTACTTAGACTTTAAACTTAACAGTCCTTTGATTATTAATGCACTGAAAAACTATAGCCATTCTCCAGTCGAGTTAATATTACAAGGATCTTTTGAACAAGACTCACTAAAAAGCAAAATACACTTTGATGAAAGCTCCACCATAACAGGTAATAATATCATTGGATTTAGCGCCGAAAAAACAACAGATAAAAATCGACTTGCGATTAAACAAGTTACCACAAAAGTACAAGGTGATATTAAATTACCAACCCAAATAAAAAGTAGCACTGGTGTTCAAAGAAGTAAGCCCGTAACTCTCCAAGCGCCTATTAGCTTGAATTTAAACCTTAATACTACGGCTAAAAAATTACGCTATGCCAATATTGCCGAAATAAAAACGCTATCATTAAGTAGCGGTATTACTGGGAGTTTTGACGATATTAAATTACAGACTTCAATTATTGCTGACAGTCTACTCTTGGGTGAGTTGAAGGTATCTGGCGCGGTAGAAAAACCGAAAATTTCGCTCGCAGTAAATCAACTACCCCTAACAGACTTACTCGCGCTTAATATTAAATTACCGACAGAAATTAATTTAGTGGCGGGTACATTAAGTTATAGTGTGATCGGTCAAATTATTGATTTAAATAATTTTCAAGACTCCACATTCGAGCTATCTTTATATGTATCATCACTTAGTGGCGAAGTAGCCGACATTTGGATACAAGAATTAAACTGGCAACAGAACTTCAAATTTTTAAACAATGAACTGAGTTCAAACGATGACACAAATAGCACAATACAAGATAACCTCACCATTGCACTGATAGAAACACCAACGCCAGTATCTCAGTTTTCAATTAACACTCAGTGGCACTATCAAAAAGAGTTTAAAATTTCAGCCACTAACCTTAAGGGTGATATTTTAGGCGGTAGTTTTGCCATTCCTAAAATACAGTGGCCACTTCAGCATGATCATTCAGTTGACGTTCAGCTTACTCATATAGACTTAGCCCAAGTGTTGGCGTTAGATAAAAAGCAAGGTATTGTAGTTACAGGGGATATCTCAGGGCAATTACCTATTATTTATGATGGTGAAAAATACACGATAGAAAAAGGTGAGTTGCATAATGTTAGTAATGGCTTAATTCAAGTCAAAGATAACCCAGCGGTAGCAAGGCTAAAGGCAAATAATACGCAATTACAGTTAGCGTTTGATGCCCTGCAAAACTTACATTATCATCAGCTGTCTTCTGATGTTTCAATGGCAGATGATGGCTATATGTTGTTGGAAACGGTTATTAAAGGTCGAAACCCTGACATCGACAACGATGTAAACCTGAACTTAAATTTAAGTTATGACCTATTAGGCTTGCTGGAATCAATATCAATTACCAAACAATTTGAAGAACGTATTCTCAAAGGTTTACAAAAAAATTAAGGAGTTTCTATGAAAAAAGCACTATCGGTAATAATCGCTGTGTTAATCATAAGCGGTTGTACACACAGGGTAGAAGTTAGCGCAAAAGAACCCATTACCATTAACTTAAACCTAAAAATTGATCATGAAATTAAAGTAAAAGTAGACAAACAACTTGATGATATTTTTAGTGACGATAGCGACATATTTTAAGGAGTGATCATGAACAAACTTATAAACAACTTAACAAGCATATCTAAAAGAATCACCGGTGTAATATTAGCCAGTTCAATAGCTTTTTCCGCATGGGCTATTTCGCTTGACGATGCAAAGAAGCAAGGGTTAGTTGGCGAAATGCAAAATGGTTACCTAGGTGTTGTGGTCGATAGTGCTCAAGCAAAAAGTTTAGTGAATGAGGTAAACGAAAAACGTAAAAATATTTATCTTAACTTAGCTCGAAAAAACAAAATAACTCTTGAGCAAGTCACGGCTCTGGCAGGTAATAAAGCGGTTAGCAAAACCCAGTCGGGTCATTTTATTCAAAACTCAGCAGGTAAGTGGGTAAAAAAACAATAATCAATTTATAAAGGGGCAAATTAATGCCCCTTTTAACTAGCTACCTTGGTTGTGTTAACCGCTCAATAATGACTTAATGTATTTATTTAGCTTTTCTAATCTACTATTGCTCAGAGCTCATATGAGTGGTCAAGTACTCAAGTACCCTTTTGTGACGCATTTTCACAGCGGATAATTTCATCTCACAAATATCAGCAATCTCTTGAAAATCTAACCCTGTGCGATAACGCAATAGCATAATATTACGATCGTCAAAAGATAAGCTGTCTATCATGTTGGCAAGCACTAAATTAATATCGTTTTCTGCTGGTTGTTCAGCTTCCAAGCTATCAAGGTAGTCATCATCATATTGCATAATATCCCAACGACGCTCTCTTATTTTATTAATGCATTCGTTGTGAGCAATTTTAAATAACCAAGATTGAAACGATACTAGCCACTTAAATCCGTTTAAGTTTGTTAAGGCTTTAATAATAGTTTCTTGTACAGCTTCTTCTGCATCAGGCTGATTGCCAAGCACCTTTACACAATAGCCTTTTAATTTAGGCAAGTATGGTGTGATCAGCTGCTGAAAATAGCGCGTGTCATAAGGTAAACTCTCTTGCACTAAGGCAACGAGCTGGCGTTCGTTGAATGAACTCAAATCAACAGTAACCTATTGCTTAGTCACTTTATTCGCTAATAAAAAGGTATTAGGCACGGTAATTATCACTTCATTTTCACCTATAACTTTACTAGCAACACTACCAATAGAAACCAACGCACCTTTAATTTCTTCAACTTCAAGGTTGTCACCAGCTTTATACATATCTCTTAAGTAAACGCCTGCAACAATTTCTTGAGCCATCGACTTTGTACCTATACCTAAAGAAATAGCGGCAGCTAAGCCTACACTGGCAATTATTACCGAAATAATGCTGTTTAGTAACCACACATCAATATCAAGTTGAGTGATAGAAAGTGAAACGGTAATAATAATGATGATACCGCGACAAACCTCAGCCACAGAACGCCCGTAATCAACCCCGGTATTTTTTGATGCTATTTTCACCGCGTTATAAACAATTTGTGCGGTAAAAAATCCACAAAGCAATACCGCTAATGCAGCGAGCAACTTAGGTAAAAACAACACTAAGGTATCAATTAAGCCTGACAACATATCAAGGCCGACAATATCTAATGCTGCTAATAGAAATATCAAAAAGATAAAGAATGAAATTAGACTAGCGACTACTTGACTGCCCTGAACTTTTAAGTCCATTTTTTTCAGCAAAGTCTCTAAACCTAACTTATCTAAAAAGGTATTAAAGCCGATTTTAATTAATGATTTATTTAATAATCGCTTAATTAAATTTGCAATAACCCAACCCGCAAGTAAAAAAACTAATGCGACAATTAAATCAGGCAGAAAAGTAACAACTTTATGCCAAACGGCGATGAGACCATTGAAAGTTTTTTCTGTAATGTTTTCATTTTCCATTATTTTTTACGCCTTTATTCGCCTGATTTTTTAAAGTTGGCTTTAATACATTAATAAACAACCCAGCAAAAACCACCCAAATAGAGGCCATACCGAGTGAAATTAAATCTTTACTGCCTTGTTTTACATTGGCTGTTACCTCAGCCCGTTTAAATAACTCTTCATCTGACATAGCAAAAGCAATATCATCTTCACGCTGAAGAGCCTGTGTTAAGTTCTGTTCTATGTTGTTCATTTTAATCCCCTAGCTAAAACTTACCTGCTATTAATAACAACGATTTTTAAAGTAAAAAGTCACAATAATTTTATTTTTTTAGTGACAAAAAACCACCTTTTACAGCATTAAGCGTGATTCTACGCGACTTAGCTGTAGACTTCTCAGTAATTAACTGAGAAATAAATAATTAATTTTGATCTTAATCAAAACTTCCAACGTACTGGCAGTCGAAGTATTAAATATTATTGTTAATACTAGATTTTAAAATAAATTAAATTAATTTGTGACTTTCTTCTGACTCACTCGTTATACAAGACAGAAATTAATAAAAATTTATTTACACTTAAACAAGGAATTACCAATGAAAGCATTTAAAGTCTCTCTACTTGCAGCACTTATCAGCTCACCACTAGCTGCAGAAAACATTGATAAAACATGGGAATTAGGTGTGTTTGGCGAATATATGAAGTCAGACACTAATAAAGAAACAAATTTAGACTGGGATCGTATCGAAGCCGGCAAAACTATTGGTCTTGATTTACAAAAAGTTATTAACGATTACTGGGATGTGCGTGTAGAACTTGCTAAAACACGTTATGACGTAAACAATGGTGGCGATAAAGACTACGGTATTCGTGGTGGTGTTGACGCTATTTACAAATTAGAAGACAGCAATATCTATATGTTTGCTGGTGTAAAACGCTTTAGTAACGTTAGAAGTTACAACGCAGTAAATGTTGGTGCTGGTTACAACTTCCCAGTGAACGACCGTTTATCATTTTATACAGAAGCCGCTGTTTATAAAGATGTAGACTATGGTTTTATCGACCAAGGTTTAAAACTAGGTCTTAAATATGCATTTGGTGATGTTAAACAAGCACCTGTAATGGCCAAGCCTAAAGCTGCTGAGCCTGTAGCTCAAGCTGTTGTTACTGTTTTAGATTCTGATAACGATGGTGTTGCTGACAATGTTGACCGTTGTGCGAATACTCCATCAACAGTTAAAGTAGATTCTAAAGGCTGTACTTTATATTCAGAACATGCCGTTGAAATTAAGCTTAACATTGCTTTTGCTAACAACAGCTCAGTAATTCAACCTGCGTTAGTTGACGATATTAGACGTTTAGCTGATTTCATGAATGAATATACTCGTACTTCAGTTGAAATTGAAGGACATAGCTCTGCTCCTGGTGACGACGCTTACAACTTAATGCTTTCACAAAAACGTGCAGACGCAGTTAAGAGTGTTTTAGTTAATAAGTTTAACATTGACGCTAGTCGTTTAACGTCTAAAGGCTACGGTGAGACTCAGTTATTATCTACAGAAAATACACGTACAGCGAATCAATTAAACCGCCGTGTAGTAGCTAAAATCGAAACTAGTGCGAAAAAAGTAGTTACTAAATAAGCATTATTAATTAACAAGAGCGAACGTAATAATTCGCTCTTGAATTAATTATTTATTTAAAACATATATATACCCAATTTAAATGCTGGTAGATTTCTAGCGAGTAAATAAGTTGGGTATTTTTAAATTCAAAGGTTTATGATGAAAAAAATAAGCAAAACAACGTTAGATTTTATTAATGAAAATATTAATATAAATGCCCAAGCATCGTCATACCCGCTTAGAAAACAACATGATATTACTGACACTCCGACTAAAGACAGTGCTCCTCAGTTAAATTCACAGCCAACAACATCTTCTTCATCTCCTGCTTGTTTGGCAACACTTAAAATTGCTGAAAACTATAGCTAGCAAATTAAACCAATAAGTATTTCCTAAAAGCTTAACCTCAAGCCGCTCCCCTTTTCTTCCTAATAAAACTCTGTTTTGACCAAAATGCTATATAGAAAGTATAAATAACCTGAATTCTGGATAAGCAGTACTTGCTCAATCCTCCCTTTTAAGCCATTACCTGCGTTAAAACGTCGATAAATAGCCCGCTATTCATCAACGTTTTGCCTTGGAAATGGCATAAAATGAAGCATTGATGGTGTAAATTCGTGATGTTCACCTTACTATAGCATTTACTTTAACACCTAAGCTTTTGATTCACTTGAGTATCAAGCACTCATTATCCAGAGTTCAGGTTAAATAATTAAATTACACAAAATTAAACCTTAATTATATATTTTCTGACTTTTCAGTTTTCAACATACAGTAAATTCACTGTAACCCTTGTATTAATTCTCCTAACGTGAGTCTTTAACAGCTTTATGTCATCAGTTTAATGAACTAAAATCAGCATTAAACGTATTGTTATTTAACTGCGCTTGAAATTTATTAGTTTTAATTCAGGTCTAGTCACCCATAGCACTTTTTAAGTCACCATATTAAGTAATTTTGACCATGATTAATAACAAAAAATTAGGTATAAAAAAATGAAGTACAGTTTAGTCGCTCTGAGTATTCACTTGTTTTTTCAAACTCAAATAGCCAATGCACAAGAAACAGAAAAAACAGACGTTGAAGTACTAGAAGTCTCAGGGCAACGTATTATTAACCATGGTTTTTCGCCAAAAAACACATCTGTGAACGGTCCGTTCGGTGATGACTTAGGCTTAGCTGACATTGCACGCTCAATGACGCCAATTACCAGCGCCATGATGGAACAGTTAAATATAACTGATTTACAAGATATCTTAGCCATTACACCAAGCAGTTACTCCGCAAGTGGTTTTGGTGCACCAAGCCTACCAACGTTACGGGGGCAACTGGGCGAGCTATTTCAAGATGGAATGCGTCGTCAAGCCGGTAATAATGGCTTTGGTGTGCCACTTTCTTTTAACTCAGTTGAACAACTAGATGTTATTAAAGGTGCACCACCGGTATTATTTGGTAGCAGTCAGCGTAATGGCGGCTTTGTAAATTTACAATCTAAACGAGCTTCAACACAAGAAAGTGCCGCAAAAGTAAAGTTTACTGCCGGTCGTTGGGACCACTACAGCGCACAGCTTGATATTTCAGCGCCTATTGTCGAAGGTGAAAGTGGCTTTAGAATTAGCGCTGAGCATATTGACAATGGTAGCTTTTACGATCATTCAAGCTTCGAAAGCGACAGTATCTTCGCTGCATTTAGATATCTTCCTAATGAAAAAAGCACGTGGGACATCAACGTTGAGTATTATCAAGTAGAGTTTACCGACAATGCAGGTATTAATCGCCCGACACAAGCACTCATCGATCATGGTTTATATATTACTGGCCAAGGTGTGCAACCTAACGGCAGCCTAATACCTGGCGCTGGCGCTATCGTATCACCTACAGGACAAGTAAAATTAAGTCGCAGTACCGTTTTAACAGATCCTGACAATGCCAACGAAGCTGAAACTTTTCTTTTACATAGCATATACACTTATGAATTAAGTGGGCAAACTCGGTTAAAAAACAGCACTTATTATCAGCACCTAACACGCGATGAAGTTGCACAAAACAGTTTTGTAGAGATTATTGATGCCGCCGATACTGCTCAAAACCGATTAGAGTTAAGTCATGACTGGAACAGCGAACAGCAAACCATTTTAGCTTTTGATGTACGTTACAACAAGGTTCGTGGCTTTAGCCAGTTTACTACAGAGGCTGACGATCCAATCGATTTAACCGGGCCGATTGAAAACCGACGCATTCCTCTAACCCCAGAACAACAAGCTAGACTCGTTGAACTCAGACCAGGTGTATTTGTTTCTCCTGGCGGGCAATATGATATTAATAACGATAATGTTGGCGATTTTTCATTATCTGATACTACCGACTCAACTAGCTGGCAAACAGGCTTTGCTATTCAACAAGACAGTCAATGGAGCGAGCGTTTACGCACAAACTTTGGTTACCGTATCGACTTTTACGATGTTGAAGCTAAAGACCCTATTGCACCTGCAGGGCAAGTTGCGGCACGAGATAGTATCAATGAAATACTTCATTCAGGCCAAGCTAGCATTAATTATAAACTTAGATCAGATTTAACCATTTATGCCGCTACCAGTTACAACGAAGCCACATCAAACAGTATGGCAGGGGGGAATTCTCTCGGTTCTGATAACTTAATTAGTGAGCAAAATTTTGCTACTGAAAACACCTTAAATGAATTTGGTATTAAATACATCCCAGACAATAGCGCTTGGTATGTTGATGGCTCTATATTTAATCAACGCCGTAGTTTACGTAATCGCGATGGCAGTAACACAGGTATAAAAACTAAAGGGGTTGAATTACAAGTTTTTTATGATGCTGCACCCTACTGGTTTAACGTGAGTTATAGCTACCTTGATGCACGATATGACAACTCAGCGAGCAGCCAAAGTTCATCGCAAATAGCCGATGCCTTTGATAATTCGCGCCCTGATATTATTCAAGGTACCAGCGTTGGTGCACCAAGCTTTACTGCATTTGCACCATCCACTAGACGTGTTCAAGGTATTCCAGAACAATCTTTAAGCGTTAATGGTGGTATTTATCTTACCGAGTTTTGGCAAGCAGGTTTTGCCGCTTTATATACCTCTAGCTACCCATTAGACTTTTTAGCTACCGTTAACATTCGAGATCAATACACCTTAGGTCTCAATTCCAGTTATACCCTAGCCGAAAACACTAAAGTACGCTTTGATATAAACAACATAACGAATCAAAAAAACTGGCGCCCTGTTTTTGAAGGCGGATACTTTGGCTCTACCCTGGTTTTTCCAGAGTTACCAATTAATGCCAAACTTACAGTAACTTATAGCTTTTAAGGACCCATACCATGTTTAAAAAAATATTATTATTAGTGATTGCCATTACTTTAGTGGCATTGTTTTTTCACTACGATTTAAACCAATTGTTAACCCTAGATGGCTTAAAGGGCTCGATGGATCAATTTGGCGAGTGGCGTGAGCAATCACCACTATTGGTTATTGGTGGTTTCTTTGCTTTATATATTCTAGTTACGGCGTTGTCTTTGCCAGGTGCAGCCATTTTAACGTTAGCAGCAGGCGCTTTATTTGGTTTAGTTGAAGGCTTTATTATTGTTTCATTTGCTTCAAGCATTGGTGCATTGCTAGCCTTTTTAGTTTCCCGTTATTTATTGCGTGACAGCATTAAAAACAAATTTCCTGAACGTTTGAAGGCTATTGATGAAGGCGTACAAAAAGAAGGCGCATTTTATCTATTTACCTTGCGCTTAGTTCCTGTATTTCCATTCTTTTTAGTTAACTTATTAATGGGTGTTACCGGTATAAAAGCTTGGACATTTTACTGGATAAGCCAACTAGGCATGCTAGCTGGCACGGTTGTTTATGTTAACGCGGGCACACAACTAGCTGATATAGAAAGCTTGTCAGGTATTTTATCACCTAAGCTTATATTCTCTTTTGTTTTACTCGGGCTTTTACCTTTAATTGGCAAAGCTATTGTTAACAAAATAAAGCAACGCAAAGTCTATAAAAAATGGCAAAAACCTAAAAAGTTTGATCGTAACTTATTAGTTATCGGCGCTGGTGCCGGTGGTTTAGTCACAAGCTACATAGCTGCAGCTGTTAAAGCGAAAGTTACCTTAATAGAAGCCGGCGAAATGGGCGGTGACTGTTTAAACTATGGCTGTGTGCCAAGTAAGGCAATTATTAAAAGTGCTAAAATTGTCGACCAAATTAAGCATGCAGAGCATTACGGTTTAGAAAACACTTCGCCACAATTTTCGTTCAAAAAAGTAATGGCTCGTGTGCATCAAGTTATAGCCGATATTGCCCCGCATGACAGTGTTGAACGCTACACTGACTTAGGCGTAGAAGTTATTAAAGGCTACGGGAAATTAATTAACCCATGGACGGTAGAAATTAAACTGAACGATGGCACTATGCAAACCCTAACAGCACGTAGCATTGTTATAGCAACAGGTGCTCGCCCATTTGTACCGCCATTACCGGGTATTGAAGAAAGTGGTTATGTTACCAGTGACACCTTATGGACTGAATTTGCCAAACTCGATACCGCGCCGAAAAAATTAGTAGTGTTAGGCGGTGGGCCTATCGGTAGTGAACTTGCACAAAGCTTTGCACGTTTAGGTTCAGAGGTTATACAAATTGAAATGGCTGAGCGTATTATGATCAGAGAAGATCTTGAAGTCTCTGAGTTTGCTAGCCAGTCGTTACAAAAAAGTGGCGTAAATATTCTAACCTCACACCAAGCTTTACGTTGTGAACAACGTGATGGTAAGAAATTCATCATTGTTAAAAACCTTAAGCACGAACAAGGTTCAGCGCAAGAAGAAGAAATGGCTATCGAATACGACGAGTTATTGTGCGCTGTTGGCCGTTCTGCCCGTTTAAAAGGTTATGGTCTTGAAGAACTAGGTATTGAAACTAACCGAACGATTCAAACTAATGACTATTTAGAAACCTTATACCCTAATATTTTTGCTGCCGGTGATATTGTAGGTCCTTATCAGTTTACTCACGTTGCTGCTCATCAGGGTTGGTATGCCGCGGTTAATGCTTTATTTGGCACCTTTAAAAAGTTCAAAGTAGATTATCGTGTTATTCCTTGGGCAACCTTTATTGACCCAGAAGTCGCTCGTGTGGGAATTAACGAACAAGAAGCAATCGAGCAAGGCATTGACTATGAAATTACTCGCTTTGATTTTGAAGAGTTAGACCGCGCAATTACTGACAGCGCAGCTAATGGCTTTATTAAAGTGATCACGCCAAAAGGAAAAGACAAAATTTTGGGTGTGACTATTGTTTCTGAGCATGCTGGTGATTTAATAGCAGAGTTTGTATTAGCAATGAAGCACGGCTTAGGCTTGAACAAAATATTAGGCACTATTCACAGTTACCCAACATGGGCTGAAGGTAATAAATATGCAGCTGGTGAATGGAAACGTAACCATGCACCTGAAACGGTTCTAAGCTGGTTAGAGAAATACCACACTTGGAAACGAGGTTAATCGTTATGGTTAAAACGAAATACAAGCGATTAACTACCCAGATTAAATCCTTGCAATTAGCTTTATTGCTGTTGCTAACTGGAGTTTTTAGCGTCATAAGCGTGGCGCAAGAGCCTTTGCACCATGCTTTACATCAGCCATGGCAAGCATTATTAGCTCAACATGTTAAGCCAATAAATAATGGTCATTCAAGCCAGGTAGATTACGCCGGTTTTAAAAGCGAACGCGTGCAGTTAAAAGCTTATTTAGCTGCGCTAGGCGCTGTTGACGAGGCAGTATTTTCACAATGGTCAGCGGCCAAGCAATTAGCTTTTTTAATTAATGCTTACAATGCTTGGACGGTTGAATTTATTTTAACCGCTTATCCTGATATCGAATCAATAAAAGATTTGGGCAGTTTTTTTAGTTCACCCTGGAGTAAAAAATTTATTCCTTTATTAGGCGAAACACGAAGCTTAGATAATATTGAGCACGAATTAATTCGTGGTGACAATAAATATGGCGACCCGCGTATTCACTTTGCCGTTAACTGTGCCAGTATTGGCTGCCCTGCTTTGCGCGAGGAAGCTTATACTGCAGACAAATTAGAGCAACAATTAAGTGAACAAACTGTGCGCTTTTTAACGGATACCAGCCGCAATCGCTTTAACGAAGATAGCATGGAGCTTTCTGCTATTTTTAAGTGGTATGGTGATGACTTCACCTTAGGTTTTCGTGGCAGTAATTCTTTATCCGCATTTATATTGCTTTATCATCAAGCATTAAATTTAACGTCAGCACAACAAGCATTATTAGCCTCTGATGATATGGATAAGAAGTTTTTAAATTACGATTGGGCGCTCAATGCTGTTAAATAAGCTACAGCAGTTAATGTTCAGTAAAAAGAGTCGTTTATCGACTCTTTTTGTTTACTTCCTTCTGAGCAAATTTGTTGTTGTATTAACCAATATCCGAACACTGGGCTTGAGAAAGCAATATGCTAAAAAGTCAAAACCCTCGCTTCCAAAAACCTCTATCTATAGATTTTGGCTGTTAATAATCATTGTTGTAATAAAGTTTCTAGCCTTACTTTCCCTATCAACATTGAGTTATGCTCAAGCTACATCGGTAAAAACAGCTGTTCAAGCCGCTATATTTGCACAAGAAACCACAGCAAAAAACACTTTAAAAATAACAAGCGACTCTCCTAGAGCAGCGCAATGGAATACCATAGAAAAATTAGGGAAGAATCAGCCCGTATACTTCCATGCTTGGGGTGGTGATCCACAAATTAATAGTTACATTCAATGGCTAGCGACCCGAGTTAAACAATTGCATAACATAGATTTACACCATGTAAAACTCACCGACACCAGTGAAGCCGTAAGTCGCGTGTTAGCGGAGAAATCAGCAGAAAATCACCAACAAGGACAAGTTGATTTGGTTTGGATAAACGGCCAAAACTTTGCATCAATGGCTAAGTACCAACTACTAACAAAAAACTGGGTTGAACAATTACCAAACTTTAGCTTAACAAACCCAACCGAAAACGAAGCGATGACCCGCGATTTTGGTTTGCCTACACAAGGCATGGAGGCACCATGGGGACAAGCATCACTAACGTTTTATTACACGCCTGAACATAGCAATAGTGTTGATTTCACAAAGAGTAGCTATCTAGAAAGTACTCAAAGTGCACCTAAAAACATTCATCAATTACTCGATTGGGCTGAGAAAAATCCAGGTCGATTTACTTATCCTAAACCTGCTGATTTTTTATCATTAAGTTTTTTAAAGTATGCTTTAATCACTTTAAATCAAGATAAGAATGAACAGATAAAATCAGGATTATACCAAGCCGTAACACCACAAAGCCAAGCTGCTTTGTTACCTGTTTTATGGTGTTACTTAGATAAACTGCACCCATATTTATGGCGTAAAGGGCAATATTTTGTTACCAGTGGTACCGCATTGCAAAGACTTGTTGGCGACGGTGAAATACAATTAGGCTTTACCTTTTCTGCCGCACAAATTCCGGCCTCGGTTAATCGCTATAATTTACCAAAGCAAACACGTAGCTTTGTTATGCAAGATGGTAGCTTAAGCAATATTCACTTTGTTGCTTTACCTTATAATGCCGCCAATAGTAACTCAGCAAAAGTTGTTGCTAATTTTATGCTAAGTGTTGAAGCACAAGCAAAAAAACAACAAGCCCACGTTTGGGGTGACAGCACGGTTATCGATATATCTCAATTAGCGCTAGAGCAACAAAAGCTATTCAACTCAAATAAACCACACCCAAGTGCGTTACCCGTTAGTAGTAAAATAAAAGCGTTAAGCGAACCTCACCCTAGCTGGTCTAAACTCATTAGTGTTGAGTGGCTAAAACGTTATGGGGCGCAATAATTTATGAGCCATTCTTTTATCGCTCAACCTCAGGAACCACATAAAACTAAAGCCAGTGTTCGGTTTTTTAGTGCGCTGGTTAAATTTAGCCCTAAACTACTTATGGCTATATTAATTTTACCAGTGCTTGGCGGTTTACTTGGCGTGATTTTACCGGCCTTTGGTTGGTTGCCAGCATTAGATAAAACTCAATTTAATTTGCAAGGTTTTGAACAGCTAATACAAACACCAGGCATAATAAAAATGATAGCGTTGAGTTTTTTTAGCAGTATTATTAGTGGTTTGCTAGCCTTCATTATTACCTTGTTACTATTAGCGACCTATTTTGATAGCCCTTGGTTGGCGCGTATTCAAAAGCTATTAGGACCTATTCTCGTTATACCTCATGCAGCAGCCGCTATCGCCATTGCATTTTTAATCGCGCCATCAGGTATGATCGCCAGACTCCTGTCGCCATGGCTAACTGGCTGGCAAAGTCCCGTTGATTGGTTATTGCCTCACGACCCGTTCGGTATCAGCATTATTATGGGGTTAACGTTAAAAGAATTACCGTTTTTATTACTGATGACGTTAAGTGCTATTGCACAGCCCGCGCTCAATAGTAAATTACGTGCACAATATCGACTTGCGCTTAGTTTAGGTTATTACCCAATGACCGCTTTTTTCAAAGCAGTATTACCAAATATATATCCGTTAATGCGTTTACCTATATTAGCCATTCTAGCTTACGCCAGTGCAAGTGTAGAAATGCCATTAATACTCGGACCAAACACACCACCAACTTTAGCCGTGGCGATTATAAATTGGTTTCATGACGTTGATTTAAGCCTGCGAATAAAAGCCTCAGCGGGCGCACTAATACAACTATTAATTACCGTTTCAGTACTCATTACCTGGTGGTTATTAGAAAAAATTGCACTAGCCATAACCTGTAAAACCCTTAGCAATGGTAAACGAAATTACGGCGATGCTTTTATTGCTAAAGGCATGCAGATTTTTACTGTTTTTTTGATAAGCACTATCGCGCTAGCTCTACTCGGCATGATATTTTGGTCGTTTGCAGGCTACTGGCAGTTTCCGCAAGCTATGCCTGAGCAATGGGTCTTACTGCATTGGCAATCTGCTTTACAACAAGTACAAACACCTATTATAAACTCTCTTAGCATTGCTTTAGTATCAACAAGTGTTGCTGTTATTTTAACTTTGCTAACCTTAGAATATGAAAAACAAAACGGGTCTCAGCTTTCCAATTGCAGCAGCTTAATTATTTATTTACCGATGATGATACCTAGCATTGCTTTTTTGTTTGGCTTAGTTTGGTTACAAGAAACCTTGCACGCTAACGCGACCTTTATTAATGTTTCCTTAGCGCATTTATTATTTGTTTTACCTTATGTATTTTTATCGTTAGCGGTGAGTTATCGCCGACTCGATCCCCGTTATGCCCAAGTAGCGGCAAGTTTAGGGGCATCACCATTAAAAATATTTATCCAGGTAAGTTTACCCCAACTACTTATTCCTATTTTAATGGCAAGTGCTTTAGGGCTAGCCGTTAGTTTTAGCCAATATTTACCTACTTTACTTGTTGGCGGTGGCCGATTAAATACCGTAACCACTGAAGCCGTCAGCTTAGCTAATGGCGCTAGTCGCCGCACAAGTGCAGTTTATGCACTGATACAAATGCTACTACCTGCTATCGCTTTTTCAATGATATGGCTAGTGTCAACATGGCAAAATAAACAAAGAGCACAAAAGATGAAAACCGAGGTCAGCTTATGAGCCCCACTAATGAGCACAACAGTTTACACATTGAAAATTTAACCATATCGCGAGATAAAACGCCGCTATTATCACTTAATGAAACAATCAGAGGTGGTGAGGTGTTAACGATTATGGGACCTTCAGGTAGTGGTAAGTCGACCTTGTTAAACTGGCTAACAGGCCAGTTACCTAAAGGGTTTAATGCCGATGGAAAAGTATATTTAAATGGCATTAATATTTCTCACACGCCAAGCTACCAACGCCATATCGGTTTATTGTATCAAGATGCCTTGTTGTTTCCGCATTTATCTGTTGCTGAGAACATCGCTTTTGCGATGCCAAAAGGCGATAAAAAAGCTCGGGCAACTAAAATTAGTTTCGCCCTTGCTGAGGTTGGCTTAGCCGGTTTAGATCATCGTCACCCCGACAGTTTGTCAGGCGGGCAACAAGCGCGTGTTGCACTCTTAAGGGTGTTATTAAGCCAGCCAAAGGCTATATTATTAGATGAAGCATTTAGCAAGTTAGATAGCCAATTACGCCAAGAAACTCGTGAACTCGTATTTGAGCAAATTAAGCAGCACAAGTTACCCGCAATAATGGTAACCCATGATGAGTCAGATGCGATTGCCGCTAATGGTAAAGTGATTAATTTGAAGATAAATCAACAAATTAATTAGTAACATCAACATGCTAAGAACATAAATAATTTAAGAAGAAGCTCATGTTAGATAAATATATTACTCCAGTGATAAAGCCCTTATTGCACCCAGTAGTTATGCTGTTAGATAAAAAAAATGTAACAGCTGATCAGCTCACCGTTATTGGCTTTGTTATAGGTTTATTAGCCGTGCCGCTATTAGCTTTCAACTTATGGGATTTTGCTTTAGCTGCTATTATTTTAAATCGGATATTTGACGGCTTAGACGGCGCACTCGCAAGGTATCAAAACAGCAGTTCAAGTGCGGGTGGCTTTTTAGATATTTGTCTCGATTTCTTGTTTTATGCAGCCATACCTTTAGGGTTTGCATTGGCAAATCCTGAGCATAATGCGATAGCAGCTGCTGTATTATTAGCCGTATTTATTGGTACAGGCTCAAGCTTTTTAGCTTTTGCTATTCCAGCCGAAAAGTTCAACTTAGATAAGCCCCAATTTTCCTACAAAAGTTTTTACTATTTAAATGGCTTAACCGAAGGCACCGAAACCATTGCTGTTTTTATAGCATTTTGTTTATGGCCGCAGTATTTTGCTGAACTCGCCTATGCCTTTGCTTTTTTAGCGGGTATCACAATTTTTACACGCGTGTACGGTGGTTATCATACGTTAAAAGAGCAACACATAAATCAACAGACTTCTGTGGTAAAAAATACTGATAAAAACATTGATAAAAAGAATATCGAAACGGATAAATAAATGACCGACGCAAGTTTACGATTAAGTATATTTTTTACTATATTACTCGCGATGCTAGTGTTAGAAAGCTGCTTTCCGGCACGAAAAAGCAAACTAACGAAACGCGTTCGCTGGTTAGGTAACTTTTCACTTTTAATTATATCTTCAGTCATCGCTAGGTTATTAGTGCCTATTGGTGTTGCGGGTATTGCCTTGTTTGCTGCTTCACAAAACATCGGAATATTCAATAACGTTAACTTACCCAGCTGGCTAGTTATAACACTAAGTATAGTGTTACTAGATTTAATGATTTATTGGCAGCATAGAGTTTTTCATCTCGTCCCTATATTATGGCGCTTTCATAGGGTGCACCATGCCGACAGCCATATCGATGCCAGTACTGGCTTGCGTTTCCATCCAGTTGAAATTGTGTTGAGCATATTACTGAAAGGTTTAGCCGTTTTAATACTGGGCGTGCCAGCCATTGCAGTGATTATTTTTGAAGTTGCGCTAAATGGCTTCGCACTGTTTAATCACGCAAACATTAGGTTACCTCGATGGTTAGAATACCCTTTACGCGCCATACTGATAACGCAAGTTTTGCATCGTATTCATCATAGCCAAATCGTTGAAGAAACTAACAGTAATTATGGTTTTAGTGTTAGTTGGTGGGATAGGTTATTTGGCAGCTATAAGTCACAAGCGCAAAAAACAGATGACGATTTAGATATTGGTCTAAAAAGCTACCCTGCCAATAAAAAATCCGCGGGGTTGTTATCTTTATTGAAAATGCCTTTTAGAAGAGATTAATCAATAAATTTATGGCAGACTTCTACATAGTTTTCGACGTTAAATTTTAAATAAAAATGTTGCCGACTTTAGAATCGACAACATTTTCAAAAGCGAAGCTTAAAATCAACGTTAAGCTTAATAATTGTCGCTATTTAATTAAATCATATTGCTTATTAGCAGTATAAGTTTGTAAGCCAAAGTGACCTAAGTTATAAGTATAGGTCGCATCTTCATTGTCAATTTGGCTCGAATGAACACCACCCACACGACATGTACCGCTGCCACACACTATTTGATCACTCCAACTTTTTATTGAATACACACGACTTGCAATTGTTTGTCCCTCAAGCCAATCTAAAAATGGGCTAGACACAGACAAACCGCTAGCACCACAAGTTGGTGTCCATACATTCCAAGGGTATGCACCACAGGTCCATAAACCTCGATAAGCGCCCGCAACACCAACAAACGCATCTATTTTATTGCTTTTACCTAGTTTTAATACTTGTTGTGCCGCTAATGTAACGCCCATTGAATGACCAATAATATCGATTTTCCCTGTGCAAGAACTGGAAATTGCACTATTAATCGCATTTTTAACCGGTGTTTCTTCAGAGCCACTATGATTGTTATAGCTGGCAGACGAGCCGCCCCACGATGGTCTAAAAATTTGATTGTCGTTGTAGTTTTTCGCTTTCAATAAATCGTATGTATTATCCCAATCAGATGGTGTGCCGGTATTACCATGCACTAAAACAACGCTGTCTACGCAAGCAGCATAAACACTTTGTGATATAAAGATTAAGATCAGAGAACACAGTATTTTAATTTTCGGTATAAAATATATAACTTTCATTGGTTGCTCGCTTATTAATTATAGTTATTACGAATATTCATTAAATGAACAAGGTTAACTTTAATAAACAATGCGTTTAAAAGAAGTGCTACCTTAGTACTATCTAACCTAAACTCTGGATAAGCATTGATGGTGTCTATTCTTGATGTTCACTTTGCTATAGCATTTACTTTACCAACTAAGCTTTTGATTCACTTTAGTATCCAGCAGTCATTATCCAGAGTTAGGGTTATCTAGACGATTACTTAAAAAGAAATAATATCTACCAATTGATTTTGCTTACTTGAGAACTTTGGAAGTATAAAACTTAACCTCTTATTAAACGATAGAACAACTGGTTAAACCACTATGACTTGCCTTATTATTACGCTATAATTGCCAGAATAAACACTCGTTATGTGTCAGTTTTTTTTACATAAGCACCAAAGCAAAACGAACACATAACGGTAAAACATTGAATTATATAAAATTACATTTACTGGCCTGATATTTGCTTATGTATCAATATGTAATTTTATCTCTATGTTAGATTGAATAAAAAATCTAAATAGTCGTCTTAGAAAGGTAAATGGAGTTAATATGTTAAACAACATAAAAAAAATGAGTTTAATCGCTACGTTATTAGTATCGTCGTCAGCTATGGCTAGTGTAACAACTACATCAGGCCATTTTGGTGGTGTTTCTGATACTGGTAGCAACTTCAATCAATTTGAAGTTACTTTCGGTGGCGTTGATGTTAACGTTTCTGGTTGGTCAGATACTGCTGGTAACACTGCATCAAACTCAGAAGACTTCGACCCAACGATCGAGCGTGCAGTAGACTTTGATAAAAATGGTTATGGCTGGTCGATGGAAAATACTGATGAGATGAACTCACGTAATTGTGGTTATTCTCATTCTGCAGACAATTTTGGTTCTAATTGTAACTATCAAGATTACGACTTTTTTTTGTTAGAGTTTTCAGAAGCGGTAACGTTAAATAGTGCTACATACAGTTGGGTAAGTGCTGGCTCATCAGGAACCCAAGTTAGTGTTGCTGCATTAGACTCAAATGCACTTAATGGTAGTACATGGCAAGATGTAAAAGATAATCAGACAATCGCTTCAAACTGGTCTCAAATGCGTTATTCTGGCACTGGTGGTCAAGCTTACTATACTAACTTCGGCCAAACAGGTAGTGGTAATGCTTCAAACTTAGCGAATACAAGCTCGAACTTCTGGTTAATTGGTGCATTAAATGCAGCCGTATTTGGTGGTAACACAAACTGGGAAGGTAATGACGGCATGAAGTTGGCTGGTATTACTTTTACTACTGGCTCACAAGCACCAGCAACAAGCGTACCTGAGCCTAGCTCAATTGCATTGTTTGGTTTAGCCATTGCAGGTTTATTTGCTTCTAGCCGTAAAAAGCTAAAGTAATAGAAATGTAAACGTGATAAAAGATGGCTAAGCCATCTTTTTTTATGCCTGAAACTTTATAACATCTCCGCTTATCAGCTTAAATTAACTAATTTTACTTTTAGATTAGAGTAGATTAAGCAATAATCATTTCTGCTAAATTTATTTCATTTTATTCATCATTAACATTTGGATTGCTATGCGTTTATTTTTACTCAGTATTTTTATTATTTTCTCGATTGAAGCCAATGCTAATAACTACGAAAAAGCTCTAACAGCTTTTAACAATAATAAAATTGAAGAAGCTTATATTCACCTGAAAAATGTTATGCAAGACGAACCTGAAAACCTTTCAGCTAAGGTCTTAATGGGTAAAGTATTAATGCATAAACAGTACTTTGGTGACGGTATAGCAGTACTCGATGAAGCATTAATTGAAGGCGCAGATGTTAACTTATTTTTAAATGAGTTAGGTAACGCCTTATTGATCGCTCGTGAATTTCAGCAAGTAATTGATTTAGGAAAAGGTAAGTCGCTAAATAGTGAAAATAAGCTTACCTGGTATTTATTAACCGCGAATGCTTATAGTGAGTTAGGCGATATAGAAGAAACGCGACGATACTTTAAACTGGCGCTAGATTTAGCGCCCACAAATGATCGAGCCCTTGGCGCCTTCGCCGCATTTGAATTAAACCAAAGAAATTACATTTCAGCCGAAAGTTTAATTGAAAAGGCCATCGTTTTATACCCTCAGCAAAGTAGAATGTGGCACCTTAAAGGCCAGCTTTATATAGACAAAAAAGACAACAATAATGCCTTAAAAGCGTTCGAAACCGCTTACAACATAGACAACAATGACCCCATAGTACAACGAGCACTTGCTAATGCTTATACTAATGCTGGTCAATTTGATGAAGCATTAGTATTGGTTGATAAAATATTACTTAATACTCCTGATGACCCTATGGCTAAATTACTTCAAAGTGAGCTTTTAGCTAATACCGCTAAGTTTGAAGAAGCTAAAGCTGTACTCGCAGATATTAGTCAAAAGTTATCTTTGTATACTGACCAACAAAAAAACACTAACGCTTCCCTAACCTATGTAGCAGGTGCTGCAGCATATTTACAAAACGATTTTGAAGTTGCTCAAAAAGAATTACTCGCTTATTTAAGAGATGTTCCTCAAGATTTTGCGGCAATTAAAATGTTGGTCGATATTTATTCACGCCAAAACCAACAAGATAAAGCCCTTGATTTGCTGGAAACTAAAGAAGCGCTAATCATTGAAAATTTACCGCTAGCCGCAAGATTAATCGACTTATATTTAAACAACCAAAAAATTTATAAAGCAGAGCGATTAATAACCAATTTAGAAACAGAATTTAAAAGCAGCCCTACTTTAATCTTGGCAAAAGTAAATTACTTAACCAAAATAGAACAATTTGATAATGCCATTACCCTGCTTAATCAACACCAGCCAAAAGAGTTTAACCCTACATTTTTGTTAACAAAAGGCCTGGTTTATCGTGCAAGTAATAAAATAGTTGAAGCGAATGAAGTCGCCGATATTTTAATGAAAGCACAACCACTTAACTCCGACTTTTTAACCTTTAAGGGTGTGTTGCTTTTACAACAGCAACAATGGAGCTCAGCGATTACAGCCTTTGAACAAGTTTTGTCGAATAAACCTGATGATTTCAACAGCCTTTTCAATATTGCCAATGCTAAAGCGGCATTGGGCCAAATTGACGAAGCTAAAAGCATCACGACTAAATTATTAACAGCACAAGTTGAATATGCCCCATTGATTATTCTAGACGCCAAGCTTGATAGAGATCTAAACAACATAACTCAAGCAGTTGAAAAACTAACCAAATTAACTAGCGCTAGCAAAACAAACATAAAAGCCTCTGAAGCCTTAGTCGATATTTACATGCAACAAAGTGAGTTTGAGTTAGCGTTAAATGAATTAGACAAGCTGAATAAAGTTGTATTTTTAAACCCTGCCTATATAAAACAAAAAATTGAAATTTACTTAGCACTAAATGACCTTAAGCAGGCAACCAAGCAAATTGAGATACTAGAAGGGTTAGTCGATAGCCCAAGAGAGCTTTACGAACTTAGCCAGTTATATACGCGTACCAATAAACCTTTAAAAGCAAAAGAAACATTGCAACGAGCACAGGTATTAGCCCCAAGCAGTTTATTAATTCAATTACAATTAATTAAGCTAGATATACAGTTAAACTTATTTGAAGAAGCCAATGCTGCGTTAACAGCAATTGAGAAAACAGATAGCAAAAACCCTAATGTGTTATTAGTTAGAGGGGATTTATTGCTACAACAGAAGCAACTTGCATTAGCGAGCAATAAGTATGCACAAGCACTTGTATTAGATAACAACTTTACCCGAGCATTAGCTAAACTTTATCAAATGACAACTTTAGGATTTGGTCAAGCAGCATTTGAAAACATCAGCACTGACATTTTAGCAAAGAATAAAAACTTTCATTTTATGCGTAACCTTTTAGCAGATCATTATTTAAATACTGGTAATTCGACCAAAGCTAAAAGCCATTATGAAATACTAAAAGAAGTTAGTGACTTGCCAAGTAAAGCATTAGTTTTAAATAATTTAGCAAATATTTTATTAAAAGAAGATCTCGATTTAGCTGAAAAATATGCCTTTGAAGCATTATCCTTAGATGATTCATCTGCTGCAATTCTTGATACTTACGGATGGATCCAAGCATTACAGGGTAAATTTGAAGAGGCATTAACCACTCTTAGAAGTGCCTACACGATGAACTCTAATGACCCTGCGATTAATTACCACATAGGTTATACGCTGCTGAAACTTGATAGAACTACTGAAGCACGACGTGAATTACAACGCGCGCTTGCTAGTGAAATGAACTTTTACGAGCGAGATGAAGCTCAAGCATTAATTGACGGCATTAAATAACAATTCCCTTTTAAATTAACACACAAATAATATAGAGAGTTTTCCTGTATCGACACTTTGTTTTATTAGTATTTAAGACCCAGTAACAAACTTTGCTACTGGGTCTTTTTTATTTCACGCTGTTTCATCTTCGTTATTTCCCCTGCTAAAACCTACCCCGCACTTATATCGCCTTAGCGCTAAATTTCACAATAAATAATCAAAATCTCGCCCAGAGTATTATTAAAATAAGTTATCAGTAAATAAGAGGTATAAGTCGCGTTTTATGGTAATTACTAAGTGTTAAAAAGTTAACCTTTATTCAATAAAGCTAACGGTTAACATTGAAGAGATGTGATTTAGTCATAGTAGATTAGAGGTGACAAACACAATACGTTAATTAGATTAGCTAGATGTTTGAAGGTGAACAGTAAAATAGCCATTATATTGAAAGCTTACGAACGTTATTTTAATTATTATTATTGTGCCAACTGTCGATTATAAATTATTCGATACTTATTAATTTGGCTACAGAGCCTATTTTTCTGCAGCAATTTTTAGATATTGTTGCAAGGTCAAAGACACTGTTACCACAGATGTTACTAAAAGTTTAAATCACCGCTAATATAATTCAAACAGTTGCATAAAACTTCAGACATAAAAAAACCGGAACACCTTAATTATAAAGGTTATTCCGGTCTTTACCGGTTCTTATAGAACCTGTATGTGGTGCGATAGAGAGACTCGACAACCAAAATAAAACATTGATTTAATTGAATTAAACCAACCAAAAACTTTTCAGTACCGCCTTTAGTACTCCTACAACAAATAATCATATATTTGCACCTATATGCAGAGTAAAAATAAACACATTTTATTTAAAATATTTTCAATCTATTTTAATTATTCTATAAATATTTAGACGAGTGTTCGGATTAATATGGGATTGCACATATTTGCACACGCGTTAACTATACAATAGCCTTTAACTTTTCAATAGAAAATTATAGTGTCAGAAGCTTTGTAGTTATGATAAAAAGAGGAGTATTGAAAAGTATGAATATACTTTTTAATAATATAACACACTCATTATATTTCAAACTTAATAAGGATTATTAAAGTTATGTTCAAAACATTCTTACCTAAAAGCGTTTTACTTCTCGTTGCTGTACTTTCTTTTTCAGGCTGTACTTATAGTTCTAAAGTAGATTATGGAAATCAATTTACTTCTGAGCAGGTTGCTCAAATAAAGAAAAACAAAACAACTTCAACCGAACTTTTACAAATATTTGGCGAGCCTAGTATTAAAAGTGTTTTAAATGAAACAGAAGAAAAGTGGGTGTACTCATATACTGGTGGTACTGGCTCAGTTCAAACTTTCACTATGAAAACAACGTCTGATATGTCAACTCACATGCTTGATATTTTAATTAGAGATGGGGTAGTTATTAATTTTGCAGAAACTAACACTACTCACAATATGAATGTATCGACTCAATAACAACATGATCGATTAAGATATAACCACCTAACATATTTTATTATCAAAGCCCTTAACATCTAAGGGCTTTTTTTATTTACCTTAATCACTCCAACAAATAAAAATCAGCCAGTTCAACAGAGCCAAAGATTTTCTCTAAATTTTTTTCAATTAAAGCTTTCTGTTCTGGGGGTAAGTAATCAGTTTTGATTAACTGTAACCATGTGCGAACAAGCACTTTGGGAGGGATAAAGCTTTCCATGTTCATTCATCCTTGAATTATTTATTAGCTAAAGCTTAGTGGAAATTTAACAACAAGCAATAAAAAGCCCCTTGGTGGTCGCTAGGGGATTACAAAACTAAGGGATAACATTGTTATCCCTTTTTTAATGTCAAAATTTTAATTCTTTATTTATCAGTGAATTGAAATGTAGGAAGAGTTTAGAAAATCATTGGTTCGTACAATAAAGTATATAAATATCAACGTATTATACATTTAGTTGATATAACGTATTTAAAGTAGAGTTTAAACTAGTCGTATCCTTTATTATTATATAATGCAACTATTCCAATAAATAATCAACAACCCCTTTCATCGTTAAAAACACTAACCCAACATATTGTTTTAAAATAGATTCATGTTAAACCTTAAGGAAGAGGTATTAATATGAGACTTAAAAATAAATTTAAAATTGCTTGGTTGTTTTCATTAACAACATTGATGTCATCAAACATTTCGTTTGCTGAACCCACTAAAGATCAAAAAATGATGATGAATGAGAGTTTCACCATGATGGATTGGTTTTTATATCGAAATGAACAGTTTTTGATAGATAGAGGAATAAATAAATTAGTTATAGATGTTGAAGACATGTATTTTACTGTTGGCGAAAGTACAGCTTATAGTAGTTTTTTTATTACTCTAGATTTTGATGCAGGGAATTTCTACGCAACAAATGAACATGACCTTTTTGAATCACCAAAAACAGGCAATGTAAAACTTACTTTAGATGACGGAAAGAAAATATGCTTTGCTGCGATAAAAGAAATGTCAGAATCAGCACCTCGGTTAAATACTTCTTTTGCAGAGCATAAAGGTTTTAGTACTGAATCTTATACCCCTTATTCAAATCCAAAACGAGATATGAATACCATAGGGATTAAGTTTAAACTATTTTTAAGACATCGTGATAATTCAACTGTAAATTGTGAAATACCTCTTTACAGCTCTCCTAAAGATTTAGACAAAATTACATATTCATTTAATGGGGAGTGGTAAATATTATGAAAATTAAATTTAAACCTACTTGTTTGCTTATCTTTGCAGCATTATTTACAACAAATTTTGCATATGCTGATTGGGCTGTAGCACCAGATCTTCAATCAAAAATGTTTTGGCAACTTGTTTCTGAAGGCAAAGCAGAGGTTGTTTCAAGTGTTGGTTTCGGTGGTGATCCTACAAAAAGACATGAGAAACATACTGTTTTCAAAGTATTAGACTTAGGGAAATATAAAGATAAAAAGATGTGGCTAGTTAACTCCGAAGGTGGCTTTAGACCTGTTATGTGTACTGAGGTTTGGGCAGACTCGTATACTTACCGTGGTTCATCATGCGAAATCCCTGGTTGCCTTTTTCAAGATAAAAAATGCATATCTGAAGATAAAGTTTTATCAAAATTTATTAAGTAAATATATTTACAATGCTATGTTAATAATATGCCATTTTAAACAAGCAATAATTAGTTGTAAGTTATTTATCCCATAAATGAACAAAGTCTTTAACTGCGCTTTCCAAACATTCATTTGCCCATGAAATAAATAAAGATTTACGCTCTATTTCAGTTGGTGTCTCCACCCCACAGCCAAAATTATTGTCTACCATACGGTAAAATGACATTGGAAAAGAGTGTGCTTGATTTGATAGAAATATATATTTAAATCTAAAGTCTGAAATACTATTATTTGATGACTCTATTATTTCATCTTGGCTTTTTGTAAACGCTTTAGTACCTTTGAGTAACAACTTTTTTTGTCCGTCACTTAATTTTTGAAAAGAGTTTGTTTTTTCAAGCTCATTTTTAACTTCAGCCGACAATGTTTTGAATTTATCTACTTCCTCATAATCATCAATAGATTTAAAAAGCTTAATTCGAGACATATGATCATGATAATTCATCAATCGCCAACGTGTGTTCCATTCATCTTCATCACATCTTTCAATACAAAGATAAAAGAAAACCAAATAGGTTTCCAAAAGACCTCTGAGTAGGGTCGCAAAAGAAGAGCTATCCCAATGTTCATTTTTCCCGATTTTCTCATAATCAGGAGCAATAGATAATAAGGTCATAGATGTTACTGTTATCTTTGTAAAAAGGATAGAAGCGTAGAAATGAGAAGAAGTTGGGGATTTAACATCTGAAAATTCCTGAGATTTCTTCTTACATTCATTAATTAGAATCCTTAATTTTACATATACTTCTTTATAATCTCTCTCGCTGCTATTTTTCATCATATTTTTGTATCGCTATGCGGTAGCTGTTCTATCGTAGTTATCTTATTGTTTAATATATTAGTGCTCTTTCATTATTGTTTTAACATAAAAGCATCTTAAAACAATAACATTGAGAAACAGATTGAATAATCAACTCCTTCCTTTTTTATCTACTACGATTGAAAATAAAAAAAATTATGATAAAAATTAATCATAAAACTAAAAAAAACATATGAAAAAATTATTATTTTCAATTTTATTAATGCAAGCATTCAGTACTAACGCTGATATATCAAAAACTAAAATAATACAATATTATCATTTATCTTTTGAACAGGTGGCTACGAATATAAAAAATTGTTTTTACAGCAACCCTAATTATCAAAACAAAGATCTTTCTGGATTAAATGATTATAAATATATTGTAATTTCTCTTGATTCAAAGACGGATACATGTGAAAGCATTATTTCAGCTAATCACGGTTCTTTTGATAAAAAAACCGCAGGAACAATTGTAGATTATTTAGGTAAGCATGTAGTTTTGAAGCTTTAATTTTTATAAATTGTTAGCATAAGCTTCAATTTCAAAAATGATTTATCACAACCATCTGATTCACTAAATTTATATTTGTTATCAGATACCTTGTTTAGCTTTCTGATGTAGTAATCTAATAGGGGATCATATTCTCCACGGTAAAGCCAAGAATAAAATTTAGGTAGTTCATAACTCAGTTCTGAATCAAGAGTTGAGTCAATGTACACAAGTGAATGATGTTCTAAATCCTTAATATCAACCATTTGTAAATTTGTTTTAATTTCTTCGATTAGCGGCAACAAGCTTTCTTTAAATTCAGCTTCTTCAACTTTATATTCATCATCCAATGTTGTTCTGAATATAATAATCAGATCATTAATCATTCCATGATAGTAATCATTATCTAGGCGCACAGCAGACTCTTTAGCCAACTCATGAAGAACTTCCAGCGGTGAACCGTTAGCAGTTATTGATTTTTTACTTTGATCTTCTTTAAAGTCTGAAAACTGTTTATTAATTTCATCAAAAATCACATCTAAATATTCATATCTACTTTTAAGAAAAGAGATAAGTTCATCTAACTTTAACGAAAGTGTTAAATCATCTTCTTCAGGATTATTGCTATATAAGCGAACATCAAGGTCTGTTTTTCCAGTATTAACACCATCAAAGGGCCAACTTGCAAAGTATCTTTGTTGGTTAGAATTATTTGGATTTAAATTAACAGGGTGAGCACCATAACAAGCCCTAACTTGTTTAAAATAATCGTTATCATCATTTTTAAACAACTTATCTTTAAAAATAGATTTATCACCTTTAAATGGTAAATTTTTGTGGCTAATAAAAACACGGTGAAGTTGTGTAATAGATTCTGCAACAATATCTATGGCAGAAATAAATGAATACATCTGCATGACTCTAACATCAATGTTTTCACTTAATTCAGGCGCATCTTGAAGGAATCTAATTGAAACTGTTATCCAATCCATACAAGAACAAATTGGATGCCATAAATTTTTGCCGTTTTTATTTTTATATTGTTTACAAACAAAGCTTGAATTGTCATTAACCAATTCTCTAAATTTATTTATTTTTTCATCACTTACATCTATTTTCATGATCTTCCTTAATGTTATATTCAAATTACCATTTAAAAGGACATATTCAATATGTCTGTAAGGTTGAATAAATACTTAGTTGTGTAAATATGTTTAAATAAGAAATTACTTAATGGTAACGTTATGATAAATAAATTTATATTGCTTTCACTTGTTATTATTTTATCTGCATGTAGCCAAGCAGACAAATATGATGCAGGGTATGATGATGGTTACGCAACAGGATACAATACAACCTGTAAGATACGTGCAACTTTAATTGAAGGTGATTGGGATAATGAAAGCTACTCCAAAGGATACCGTCAAGGATATCAAGCTGGCTCACTAGCTTGCAAAAATAAAGATTAAGGAAAATTAATGAAAAAAATATTATTGTTATCTTCTCTTTTTATCAGCTTTAACTCATTTTCTGCTGACGTAACCTTTAACTGGCTAAAGAGTACATCAGGTCAAAATTCTGCATTATCTGGCACATGTGATTTTTCAGATGAAAGCAATGATATGGTTTGTAATTTGCGACAGATTAGAGTTAGCAAAAAACTATCCCCTGAAGATGCTGAAAAAGATATTAAGGCTGCAACTTTAGAATTAGATACAGATCTTAAAGATAAAAGTATTAAAGAATACGTAGATGAAAAACTTGGAAGTGTATGTAAAAAAATACCTTTAAGTGAGACTGATATTCAATCGCTAGGTAGTGACCGCGAAGCTTATGATGCTATTGTTGATATTTGCAAATCCCCCTCTAGAAATAAGGTGCTTGCACTTGTTACCTCTTCAGCAAAAAACGATCTAAAAACATGCAAGGTTATGGATTATGACACTGGAAACTTTCAATTCAATCAAGTGAGCGATAGAAAATGGGTTAGCACTAATGAGCCATCAGGACAATGTGGAGCCGTAACCATATTATCTCTAGAACAGCACCCTAAACATGACAGCTTATGGAACTACTCTCAAATCAGGCATTACACTAATACTGAAAGTGAATTATGTAAAAGCTTATCAGAAATAAATGAACCAATGTCTTATAGTTGGAACGGGAATAAAAGCTTAAAAATGGAGTGTGAATTTATTGAATTTGGTATGTAATATTTCTCATACGCCAGTTAAGTTAGTTTGAACTGATTCTTGTTGTTCAGATAATATCTTTGCTGGCGTAAATTCAATTAAATCATAAATACTAAAAGCATTATCAACCAAACCAAGTTTTTGAGCTGGTGTTAATGCTTTTCGATTATAACCATGTTTAATATTGTTTTTTTCATCTGTTAAAACGTAATTATGATAAACCCTGAAAATTTCAATTAACATACAAAGGTGTTTAGGGTTATATGGCGCATAACCACTCCATACTGAATTCGATTCGGATGCTGTAGCTATTGGTCTTTCCATCATATTAAGCCTTCGTCTTAACATCAGAAAATAGTTATCTACTGCGTATAGAGAAGCCTGTTCCATTAAATATTCATCAGGCATGGTAAGAAACTTAACATCAATATGTTTTGCCCTTACAAGCGGTTTAGGTTGCGAAAACCAATCATAATGGCTAAGTTCTTCTTCAACATCATCAGCAATATGGTTTCTTACTAACATTGCATTTAATTTATTAGCTTTTATTAGATCAACATAAGTTTTAGCTAAAGCCAATTCAAAACCGACATCATTATCCGCAAAAATGGTTATCTTTTTAGCCTTATTAAAATATGTTTTCAATAATTCATAATGAGCCAAAGCGGTATATGTTTGATGTAATAAAAGGTGCTTTGATGGTGGCTTTAAGTCACTATCTTCAAATATACCTTCTTCGGGTAAAATATATTGTTGATATCGTCTTTTGAATGGATATTTTTGATACTCGCCAATACGGATAAATTCTTTAAATAGTGACTTATAATTAGAAGTGAAATCAAAATTTAATGTACTAGCAAATACAAAGCGTGATCTATTTTCTACTGAACTTATATTGATGATTTTTGTCCGTCTAACATCCGTTCTTTGAGTCCAGTTAGCGTAAAAATGTTGCCTATCTGAACTCACTTTTAAATGTTTATTTTCTAACTTATGAAGATTCTGTGCTAACTGGTACTGATCAAACTGAATACATTGATTGTAGAAAAACTCAATCCTTGAATATATAACTGTTGGATTTAGTAAAAGCTTATCTCTAATACGGTTAATGATCCCCTTGTTAACAAATTCAAGAAAAAGTTGATAATTAACTTGATGATTAGTCTGTCCTTTTTGAGCATCTAAAGGTACGGTAAATTTAGTTTTACATGATTTACATTTAAATGTTTGTGAAGATAATTCATCTTTAATTTTATGATTACCATCTTGATCAGGGTGAACTATTTGAGGGATATCTTCTTTAACGTCTACGGATTTTCGGTTTTGACTATCTAACCAATAAAGCTCAGGTTTTTCCAAAATACCATAACCATTATGTTCACAAGCTGGTAAAAGTTTATGTAGTTTTCGCTCTTTACCTCTAGAACGCTTAGTTATCAACTTATATCGTCTACCTTCTGGAATACCTTTACGCTTATTTTCTTCTTGACCAGAATTAGGGCAACTAGGATCAATTAATTGATAAATATCTTTTAAACGTTTTGTCTCCTGATAAACCGACTTATTGCCAATTACCGTTGTGGAGTAATTACATAATTTACATCTAAGAATCAGGCTAGTAGGCTTATTTTCTCTTCTTTTCATTTGAAGAGCATATTTTCCTCCAGTTTTTGTATATTCGCCTTTAGATTTTAATTTTGGTTGTTCTGGCGGTACTCCATAATTTTTACAGAGAGGATTTTTGCAAAAATTTAATTGAAGCCCTTTATATGTTTTGGGAAATGGAAATTTTTCTTTTGCTCTATGTTTGTTTTTGTTCGGAACGTTTTTAAGTTGTTCTATATTTTTATCATCAAAGGCAATTAGTAGTTTTGCCGTTAATATTGAATCAATTAACGCTCCATGTGTTTGTCTTTCTGATATATCAATGCGATATAGACTACATGCTGAATCTAAATTTATTACTCTACCAAACTGGCTAGATACCTCCTGAAGCAAACATCTACTTTTAAAAGATTCACTAAACCTGAATTGATGACCAGCTAACATTGATTCATGGTCTAAGAATTTCAAATCAAAATCCTTATTATAAAATACCAGAGTTGCATCTCCGATAAATGAAATAATATCTTTAAATACTTCAGAGAATAGAGGTTTATCTTTTAAAGAGTCATCTTTGATTTGGTGAGTTTTAAAAGCACCTTTGAGACTTTTTTTGCCTTGTGGATTTAAATAAGTCTGAAATTGCTTACCAGTAATAACATAATCAACAACTTCAACTAAGGCTATTTCTATAATTCGATGATCGCCTTTATGTGGAGTAAAGCCTGTAGTTTCGGTGTCTATAACTACATACCTATTCATGATAATCTCCAATCACATTGACGTAGTTATATTATAGTATATTTTTCACACAAAGTCGATTGTGTGTAGGTTGTTGTTATTTAACAGATTTACTTTGCGAAACAATGATTTTATACGGTTTTATTTGTGGTAAGTTGTTGAATTTTATCAGTAGAAATGAAAAAGGACACTAAAAAGTGTCCTTTAATATTGTAATCCCCTAGGTGGTCGCAAGGGGCTTACTTTTTTCAGAGAAATAAAACCAGTTAACTTAACAATAAAAAGTGATTGAGGTGAATAAAGCCTCAGTTGTAAAAATAGCGTATTTAAATCGTTAAATCAAACCGAGACAGAATTAAATTTGATAAAAACCCATTTGGTCGTGTTTTATTTGGTTTGCGGCAAATAATATGCCAGAATCTACCTGTAAACAGAATTTAATTCGATTTAACTCATTACAGGTGAATAAAATGAAACGATTATTAGAACTACGTCAAAACAAAGCCGCTTTAGTCAAAAGCGCAAACTCAATTATGTCTAAAGTTGAAAATGAAAAGCGTTCAATGACAGGCGAAGAAAATACACAACTTACTGAGTTACGTTCTCAGCTTACTTCCATCAATAGCCACATTGACCATGCACAAGCGTTAGCTGATGAAGAACGCTCGTTAATTGGCGAAAACACAGAGCAGCGCAGCACTGACAAGCCAAGCAATGCTGAAATGCGTACCTTTGTGAAAACTGGTGATAGTCGCTCGCTAAGTGTTGGTGTTAATGCTGATGGTGGCTTTGCAGTTGTTCCAAGCTTGGATAAAGTAATTGCCGTACAAATGCGTGATCAAGTAACGCTGATGGGCTTAGCTACTCCTAAAACTATTAGTTCAAGCTCTTATGAGCAAATTGTTAGTGTTGGTGGTGGTCAGTCGGGTTGGGCTGCTGAGTCAGAAAGCCGAAGTGAAACAGCTACAAGTAAAATGAATAAAGTGACCATTGCAGTTAATGCTTTATATGCTTATCCAAAAGCTACAATTGAAATTTTAGACCAAAGTGATTTTAATATCGAAGAATGGTTAGCAAGTGAAACAAGCGCACAATTTGCCGAAGATCTAAACAAAGCTCTTTTCATTGGTACTGGTACTGGACAACCAAAAGGCATTTTAACTTATACCCGTTCTGCAACGCCTGCTTTCGGTCAAATTAAAGAAATTACTTCTACTGCTAGTGGTGTTTTTGATCTTGATGATGTTCGCGCACTTAAAAAAGCATTGCCAAAAGCATACCGTAAAGCCGCCTCATACATTATGAATGATAACGCTGCTTATGCCTTGCTAGGTATTAAAGATACTACAGGCCGGTATATTTATCTTGAAGCTGTTACGGCTGGCGAACCTGATACGCTATTTGGTAAGCCCGTACATATAGACGAACAAATGCCAGATGATGAAATTTTGTTTGGTGATATTGCCCGTGGCTATACGGTTGTTTCTCATACCACTGGTACAAAAATGCTCAAAGATATGATCACGAGTCCTGGCTATGTCAAAATGCACAACACCGCTTATTACGGTGGCGGTGTTACGGACAGCAAAGCTTTAGTTATTCTTAAGAAAGCTGCTTAGGGGGTAAGTAATGGAAATTAGAGCAACCAACATCAAAGCCGATAACATGAAACTTATTGGCTCGGTTGCTTTTAATTCTGTTAGTCGTGACCTAGGTGGTTTTGTCGAAGTGATTAAGCCAACAAGTTTTAGTGATAGCTTAGCCAGTGGTGAGCCAGTCAAAGCAATAGTTGAACATAACCATGATTTGCTTTTAGGAAAAACCACCAGTAACACGCTCGAGTTATCAGAAAACGCTACAGAATTAGAAGTAACTATTCATTTAAGTAATAAAATTCAAGCACACGTTGATCTATACGAACAAGTTAAACGTAGGGATTTAGATTCTCTGTCGTTTGGCTTTGTGGCTGATGTCGAAGAATGGGATCACGAGGCAAGTCCACCAATTCGATATATCTCAAAAGCACGCCTTTATGAAATAACAGTTTGTGCAGTTGGTGCTTATGCTGCCAATAAAGTTGATGCCCGTAGTTTATTAAATTCTGCTATCGCTCAAACGTCTGCTATTCAAACGCTAAAAGCACAATTTCAATTACTGGAGCTAATCTAATATGTGGCCTTTTAAACGAAATATTGAAACTCGCAGTAAAACATTAGATCAGCTTTTAGCAAGTCAAAATGTACGAAGCACAAGCGGTATTAACGTGAATACTGTTAGTGCTTTATCGCTACCAAGAGTTAAACGCTGCATTGATCTTATTGCACAAAATATTGCTTCACTACCAATTGAAGTTTACAAAGCAAACAAGATTCAAAAACAATCGGCAATAGCGAAGTTATTGGCAAAGCCGAACAGCTACCAGACTTCATACGAATTTAAAGAATTGCTTATGCGTGATGCTTTAACGCATGGTGATGGCTTTATATACATTGAGCATAATACTTCTGGCGCTGCTATTGGTTTGCATATTTTGCCTGCAACGAGTGTTCAAGTTAAAGCGTTGCCTAATTATCGAATAGGGTATACATACACACAGCAAGGCGCAGATAGTAGACCATCAAACACTTTTAACTATAATGCTGATGAAGTAATACACTTGAAAAATTCACCAATTTCAGGGTCATTAACAGGCACTAGCCCACTTACCCAGTGCCGCGACTCTATAGGAGAATCATTAGCTAATCGCAATTGCTCAAGTAACCTTTTTGCCAATGGCTTGGCTGCATCTTTTGTTCTAGAAACTGACATGGTGTTTAAAGATAGCAATGCCGTTACTAGATTAAAAAAGGATATTGAAGATCGCTACAGTTCAACCTCTAAAAAAGGTGGCACGATGGTTCTTGAAAACGGTTTGAAGCTTAGAAAGGTTGATGCTAGTTCAGTTGATTCAGAGCTTTTGGCTACTCGTCAGGCAGGTAACAATGACATAGCCGAAATGTTCAATATTCCTTTAGGTATGTTTGCTGATCAACCTGATGCACAAGCATTACGCCAATTTTACAATATAACGCTAAAACCTTGGTTAAAGGCAATTGAAGAACAGTTTAACAGTAAGCTTATATTCGGCACTGGCTATGTAGCGTTTGATAGTTCTGAACTCTTAAAGGCTTCACCTGCTGAACGCTTTGAGTCTCACTCTAAAGGTATTGCTAGTGGTGTACTCACCATTAACGAGGCTAGAGCTAAAGAAGGCTTAGAACCATCTTCTAGCCAGTTTAGTGATGAATGTATCGCTTCATACCATACGCAAGCTGTTGCAGCTTTAAATGATCAAAGTGGCAATGATTAGATATATTCTCTAAGTAAAGATCGATAATGTTGATATTAATAATAAAAAAATGTTAGGGGGGCTGCTTAAAAGTAGCATTAATAGTGGCCTCTATCCCCGTTTTCCTCGTTTCTGACTGAATTCGGCTCAAACTTTTTTTCCATGGAGTAAAAATGAATATAAAACCGCCATTATTTGTTCGTACACGCGAGCAAAAGAAATATTTCAAAGCCGTACTGGCAGAATTGAATATTAATAAAGTCGATATAAAAACAAGTGACCGTTTTGCACTCGGTACGTTGGCGATTAATCTGGCTTTGATAGATCAATCTATGATCTCATTAGCTGAAAATGGCACAGTTATGGAAAGTGCCACTGAAAAAGGAGTTACTAGAAAAGCTAACCCTGCTTTGAAAATGTTGTCTGAAGCTCAGCTTGCTGTACGGGCATATTATAAAGAATTTCAAATGTCACCTAATAGCAGAGCCAGTAATAGTTATAGTTTGCCAAGTGCGCCACTTGATACTTACGGCATTGCATCTATTCGAGTTAACCGCCCAAAATAACAAAGGTGGCACTCAAAATAGCGTTACTTTTATTTATCCCGATTTATCCCGTTTTTTATCCCAACGGGATAAAAAGTAAAGTACCTGTATTTAAAGGGGTGTAGGCAATATATACATAATAAATATATATATTTATCCCTTTATCCCTATACTCCCCCTCTGTTTTTATTAGTACATATTATTTTCTATTTTTAATTTAGCCGAGTTGTTTTTTATATACCCCTAGAAAACGGGATAAATGGGATAAATGGGATAAAAACAATAATTATCAATAAGTTATGAGTTATCTCGGAGTGAGAAAACGGGGTAAATGGGATAAAAGTAATAATTATCATAAACTTACAATCACTTGTTGTGATAGAGATAATGTCAAAATAAGTAAAAGAAGCAGTGTTTTTAGTAAAAGAAGTAAAAAAGGGGCTAAAAAGCCCCTGTATGATTAATTTTTTTTCCATTTATTTGTATTTTACCCATTATTTCCAAGCCTTGAATAACATTGTTGTATAAATTATCAAACATAGCTTTTTGCCTTGGATTCTTAAACGACTTTGAAACACGCTGCTTTAATTTTGAAGCATATAAACCATTATCAGCACCTTTAGTAAATCGTAAGACTCTAGCCGTGATTTCTTCTGTAAAATTTTCAGGATTTAAAAATGTGCTTTCTTTTGATAATGACTGTATCGCCAAAAATTCACAATCCGCAATACTTCTAAGGCAAATTGCTAAAGCGTAGCGACAATCATCGAGTTTAATCATGCCACTTTCCAAAGCTAGCAATGATGACAACACCTTAACTCGTTCAAAAATTCGGGCGTACAAAGGGCCAGTACGTTCATTGTTACGATATACCTCTTGGTCATAATATGATCGTACATAATCAAGAAAGAATTTCGCATCTTCATCGGCATTGACTGGTACATTTTCAGAGTCTTTAATTGATTTTAAGCGCTCGAAAATTTCAGGCTTAATGTTATGGCTAGAATTGTCAGAAAGTGGCTGTCTACCATCATCGTTTCGAAATATAATAGCTCGAGCAAGTAGTCCACTTTCTAGATTTTGCTCACAAATTAATGAATCTAAATTTTTTGGTGTACTGGTTCCCGCAAAGCTGACATTAATACCTGTAAAACCATTTTCGATACAATTAAGTGATCTTTCTATTTTTTGCGCTTTGCGCTCTAACCTAATCCGTTTAATGTCATCAACCTCTTTTTCAATTAATCGATTGACGAAATTTAATTCTTTAACCCCACGCTCAGTAAACTCTCGCTTATGCAGGCCTGAAAGCGTATATACTCGAGCGGTACTCATTTTTAAGAGTTCGTCACCGATACCAGAAATATAATGTTGTGCGTTTGAATTTTCTAGCCCTCTAAAGAGTCCTTGGCACTCATCTACAATATAGAGTGACTTGCCATCCCCATCTATTAAATTGGTTATCATATCTTTGTCAGAACGAGGCTTATCGAATATAAATTTAGATAAGAAAAGTTGATTAGCAACCGTAGCACAAAACGCTTGCCCCAAATCTTTGCCTGACCCTGTTTCCGAGATCATGATGGTAAATAAATTTAGTTTTGAACCATCAAAACCACGATTATTGCCAGCCACTAGAGACAATAATTGCAGCCCATAAAGCGGATAACTCAGTGGCAATAATCTACTTGCTTGCGCTTTCATATTGTCGCAAATAAGACCTAGTAAACTATTCTTATATGGCTTTGTTATATCAATATCACTAACATCAATAATGGTACTGTTAAAGCTATTTTCTTCTGTCTCTGGCATGTTGAATTTAGCAAAGGCTTTATCTATGCCTACCATACTTTCATCAATTACTTTTTGAACTTGTTCAGAGTTGACCACTTTTTTTTCCCCTAAAAGCTATAAAGAGTATAAAGATCTAAAAAAGCTTTTAATGCCTTTTTTAGGCTGCTCAGCGTTAGATTTTTGTTTTTGTGCTTGATTAAATCGTGTTACTTGATCTTTATGAAGCTCAATTTCTTCAGCGGTGCTTTCATCTTCGCAAAAAACGATCCCGTCTCCATCTGCTAGTGAATAAAATTTATATGGCTTGTGAAAGTATGCTTTATCTAAACGAATAGCTTTTTTAAATAAGTCATTTATAAAAACCGTGTACGCTTCAACTTCATTTCTAAAAGGGTTTGTGTTGTCGCAAAATTTAACCGCATTATCGAATTTCAATTTAAGAGCTAAGGCCTCAGTATCTGTTAGAAATATTGGTAAATGTCGAACCGTACCGCCCATATCGTATACGATTCTGTATTGCGGAGACTGATTCCAAAGGTCGATAAAGTACCCACTTTCTTGCTCGTTAGATTTTCTCAATACGAGCTTTAACCAAGGTATATGTATTAATTGAGCCTCGGCTTTGGCAGCCCATTGGCGCGCAACCTCTTTATTGTTGGCAATATCTTGAAAATGCTGAATTTGTTCTCTCAGCGCTTTACCAGTGAGATCGTGATTTAGATGTTTCATTGGTTAAATATCCTTCCGTTGCGCTTCAAGACTAATGACAAGAGTTCTAATTTCGTCGTCAGTTTTGCCTGCTATTCTGGCCTTGAGAACTTCCTTGATCTCATGTTCAAGATAACCAACGGACCTTGCCCCTAATGAAATTGGAGAACAAAGCAACCCTTCTTTTATTTGTGATTGGAATGTAGATTTGCAAATAGGTAATAAACCTAATGCTTCTGGCTTGCGTAAAACTTGAATACTAGCTTGATTTGTATAACTCATAATTAACCCTCTTTGGCTTTAATAAAACGTGTTGAGGGCATTAGAGTCTTTTAATGCTTTGGTAACCTAGCGTGCTACCAAAGTTTGCTTATTTATTCTTAAAATAATTTTGGCGTAATGTTTCCACTGATAAAGACTTTAATTGAAATAACTCTTTTCCATATTCGGCTGCATTTATTCGTGCCTCTGTAAGATTTCTTTTTTTTCCTGATTCTTTTATTTGGCACTTATCAGAGTTGAAATATTCCCACAAAATATCAATTTGTTGATCATTAAGTTTTGTTTCATTGTTGATGTTTTTAGTAGAACCTTTTGAGATAGCAGGCTCGTTTATGCTATAAATGAATCTAGAAAATCTCCCTACCAAGTTCAATGCCGACGTGTAGGAGTTTTTAAAACTCCCCTCTTTGCTATACGCTCTGCATGCATCAATTTCAGATAAACAAAATGAAGCCTCTATAGTTCCTTTAGTGTCTAAATGCTTATTTCTAAGTGTTATTGGTAGATATTCCCCTTTTGGTACTGATGTTGGTAAATTGTTGTCTTTGAGCCATTCAAATAATGTACTTTCGATATCTAAAAGCATTTTTTCATGATCAGGAACATGCATAATACTCTTTAGCTTATCAGCTGAGTCATTAATATTAACGTCTGTTTCATACATAATATTCAACGATGTTCTTTTATAGCTAGAACCATATTTAATAAAAGTTTTCGTCGTATCACCAGACTTTGTTGTTTTTACTTTTCGCTTATTAACCATCATTCACCAACCACTTTAAACTGCTTAACATTAAAGGCTGAAGAAACTTTTGAATTTTCGGCATTTTCTATATGCTCAGACCAAAAAGCCATCAAAACTCGCCTGCGCTCAAGGTACTGAGATCGATTATAAGCTGATCTGACTTTGTTTTCGTCTTGATGGCTTAATGCCGCCTCTATCACATCTCCATCAAAGCCAAGCGAATTAAGGGTTGTACTAGCTAAACTTCTTAAGCCATGCCCTACTAGACGGCCTTTGTAGCCCATACGACCTAATGCTTTATTTACTGTTTCTGGGTTACTTCCCTTAGTAAGTTGTCTATCTGATGGAAAAATATGTTCACAATGTCCGCTTATCGGCTTCATTCGCTCTAATATCTCTAGTACTTGAGGAGTTAATGGGATTGTATGTGGTTTACCCCTTTTCATTCGCTCATCGGGAATTAACCAAAGCTTGTTTTCAAAGTCTATTTCACTCCAAGTTGCCCCCGCAGCTTCATTTGGGCGACACATGCAATGTAACTGAAATTCGATTAAGCAACGAGTGGTTAGCTTAATACTGGCATAACTTATCGTTTTCATTAACTGAGGCAGTTCTTCAGGCTCAAGCGTTGGCATATGCTTAACCTTAGGTTTATCAAATGCGGCTCTAATACCTGACAATGGGTTTGCATGTATTAAGCCTGTATTCACAGCATATTTCATTACAGCATTAAGGTTGCCGGCAATTTTATCAACAGTTTCTAAACTTCCTTTTGCTGCTAGAGCTTTAAGCGTTTGAATAACTTCTGGCGCTGACAATTTCGCAATAGGTCTTTTACCAATTTTTGGAAAAACATGTTTTTCAAAGTTACGCCATAATGACTTTGCAGTAGTTTCTGCAATTGTTTTCTTCTTTTTATCAAACCAATCTGAGGCGACCACCTCTAATGTATTGTTAGCCGCTATTTTATTTTTACGTGCTAAATCGTCTTTGAATTCTTTTGGGTCGATATCTTCAGAGATTTGCGTGCGAGCGATACGCTTTTTTTCTCTTGCTGCTGCTAGTGTAACTTCAGGAAAAGAACCAAAGCCGATTGAAGTTCTAGTTTTGGTGTGAGGTTTATAATAATCAAATAACCATGTTTTAGATCCGTTTGGGCGAATCCTTAGCTTCAAGCCTTCACCATCATTTAATTTATACTCTTTGTCTTTTGCTTTAGCATTCTTAACTGCTGTATTGGTCAGTTTTATAGTGTTCCTAGCCATTTTTTGGAGTACCGAAATTTGTGCTATTTGCTGGTACTCCTAAAAGTACTCCTAAAACATCTGGATTTCAATACCTCGCAATGGTGCTTAATGGGCATAAAAAAACCGAAAGCTCTTTATAATTAGAAGCTTTCGGTCTTTATCGGTTTTTATAAAACCTGTATTTGGTGCAGATAGAGAGACTCGAACTCTCACGCCCTAAGGCACCACCCCCTCAAGGTGGCGCGTCTACCAATTCCGCCATATCTGCAAATTTTTAAAACTAGTTTGGAACGTCGCTTACTTTCTCTACAGCGGCATCACTTGCAGGTACATCGTCATTTGTTGCTTGAGGTACGATAGTATCAGCAGGAATACTTTGTTCAGCTGGTACAGCTAGGTTATCAAAGTCAGCACCGGCTTTAACGCGGTTTGCTGTTAAGTTACCTAACACTAAACTAATAACAAAGAATGCTATCGCTAAGTAAGTTGTCGATTTTGTTAAGAAGTTACCAGAACCGCTTGAACCAAAAATAGTGGCTGAAGAGCCTGCACCGAATGATGCGCCCATATCAGCACCTTTACCTTGTTGAATTAGTACTAAACCAATTAAACATAAAGCAACGATCAAATACACTACAATTAACACTTGATACAACATTTTATTTTCCCTTTGCTGCCGAACAAATTATTTTAAATTCTTCGGCTTTTAAACTAGCACCGCCGATTAATCCACCATCGATATCAGCTTGTGCAAATAATTCTTCACAGTTTTTCGCATTTACACTACCACCATACAACAATGGCAATTTATCTGCGACGTTTTCATCAAATTTAGCGATAAATTCACGTATAAATTGATGGGTTTCTTGTGCCATTTCTGGCGATGCTGTTTTTCCTGTACCTATTGCCCAAACTGGCTCGTACGCAATAACAACATTTTTAAAATTTTCAATACCAACTTCGTCAATAACTGGCTGTAACTGCTCAGCCAATACAACTTCAGTTTTTTCTGCTGCACGTTCTTCTTCACTTTCACCTATACAAAGAATAGGTTTAAGGCCAGATGCTAACGCTGCTTTAACTTTTTTAGCAACTAGAGCGCTTGATTCATTATAAATACTTCGACGCTCAGAATGCCCTACTATGATGTAACTCACACCAACTTCTTGTAGCATTGACGCTGAAACTTCACCGGTAAATGCACCGCTATTATGCTCACTAAAGTTTTGAGCACCTAAACTAAATGCTGCAGATAAATTCGTACTAGCACTAGCTGCATTAAAAGCCGCTAAGTAAGGAGAGCTAGGACAAACAACTACTTCAACATTTTCATTTAACGTGACGTTATTTAATTCTGAAACCATTGAGTTGACTAAAGCTAAACTGCCATTCATTTTCCAGTTTGCTGCAACTATCGAAAGTCTTTTCATTTATCATTCCTAAATCAAAGCGGCGAGATATTAACTAACCTATCGACAAGATACAAGTATTTCAATCAATATCCTGTTTAATTGCTCATAATTCATTCGACTTTAAAATCGAGCGAAGTTTTTTTCTAAAAAGATTGTTTTACAGCATCGGCAATTTCATTTGCTAACGCAGTAACTTCGTCATGTTCAGGGCCTTCTACCATTACGCGAATTAACGGTTCGGTGCCTGATTTTCTTAAAAGTACTCGGCCACGGCCGGTGAGTTTGTCATTAACGCGATCAACCGAAGCTAAAACGTCAGCATTGGTTAACGGGTCGTTATCGCCAGAGAATCTAACATTCACTAACACTTGCGGTAATTTAGTCATGCCTTGTCGTAATTCAAATAGCGTTTTACCTGAATTACAAATTGCAGTTAGTACATTTAATGCCGCAATTATTCCGTCACCAGTTGAGGTATGGTTTAAGTTGATAACGTGGCCTGAGTTTTCTGCGCCCAATTTCCAACCTTTTTGTTTTAACATTTCCATAACGTAGCGATCACCAACATTACTTCGTGCAAAAGGTACATCCATATCGGCAAGGGCAAGTTCTAAGCCCATGTTACTCATTAATGTCCCTACAACACCACCATCAATACTGCCATTTTGTAAATCATTGCAAGCAATAACATACACACTTTCATCGCCATCTATAACATAACCTGTGTGATCAACCATCATTAGGCGATCACCATCACCGTCAAGGGCAATGCCTAAGTCAGCTTGATGTTCTACAACCGCGGCACTTATTGCAGCCATAGAAGTAGCGCCGCACTCATGGTTGATGTTAGTGCCATTAGGTGATGTACCTATTTCTATAACGTCTGCGCCTAGCTCTCGAAATACATTCGGAGCAATGTGGTAAGTGGCACCGTGAGCACAATCAACGACGATTTTCATGCCTTTTAATGAGTACTGGCTTGGAAAGTTACTTTTACAAAACTCAATGTAACGTCCAGCGGCATCTGCAATGCGCGAGGCTTTGCCTAAATGTGCTGACTCGACACAACCCATGTCTTTATCTAATTCTGCTTCAATGGCTAATTCAACATCGTCAGGTAATTTTTGTCCGTCTTGGGAGAAAAATTTAATACCATTATCATAAAATGGATTGTGCGATGCACTGATCACAATGCCAGCTTCAGCTCTGAAGGTTTTAGTTAAATAAGCGATACCTGGTGTTGGCATAGGGCCTAATAAGCCAATATCTATACCTGCCGCTGAAAAACCAGCTTCTAAGGCTGACTCCAACATGTAACCGGAGATTCGAGTGTCTTTACCGATTAATACTTTTTTAGTACCTTGCGCCGCTAATACGCGCCCTGCTGCATAACCTAACTTCATAACAAATTCAGGTGTAATTGGGTATTGGCCTACTAAACCTCGTATTCCATCAGTACCAAAATATCTTCTTTGTGACATTTCTATCTTCCTTTATCTCAATATTCTTATTTTATTAATTTTTAAATTACTGTGATTGACTCTGTTAACGATTATCAGTCACTGCTTTTAATATGTTTAGTGCATCTGCGGTTTCTTGCACATCATGTACACGAATTATATGCGCACCTTGTTGAGCAGCTATTAATGCAGTACTTATACTACCTGCAAGTCGCTGGTCAACTTCTCGATTCAATAAATTTCCGATCATCGATTTTCTAGACATCCCAGCGAGTATAGGTAAGCCGAGCGAAGAGAATTTCGATACATTCGCCAATAAATGAAAGTTTTGCTCGAGTGTTTTACCAAAACCAAAACCGGGGTCTAGAATTATACGATCACGTGAAATTCCTGCATTAACACATGCATTAATACGTTGCTGAAAAAAAGCTATAATATCGTTAATCAAATCTTCATAACTTGGGTTATTTTGCATAGTTCGGGGTAAGCCTTGCATATGCATTAAGCAAACAGGAGTGTTACTTGCCGCTAATGCAGCTAAACACCCCTCGTTTTGTAAAGCACGTACATCGTTGATGATATCAGCGCCTGCCGCTATAGCAGCACTCATAACCTTAGCTTTACTTGTATCAACAGATACTAAAATATTAAAACGCTTTTTAATGGCTTTTAGTACAGGTATAACACGAGCGAGCTCATCGGCTTCACTTACCTCTTCGGCGCCTGGGCGTGTAGACTCACCGCCAATATCAATAATAGTAGCACCATCAGTAATCATACGTTGAACTTGCGCTAATGCTGGTTCAAAATCGGCAAACTTACCACCATCAGAGAATGAATCAGGTGTAACATTTAAAATGCCCATTATTTGTGGTGTTGATAAATCTATGACTGAATTCGGGCAAACAAGTTGGTTTAGCACTGTAATCTCTTTATAACAAATTCTTTATTATTTTAACTTCTCAAACAGCTTTGGTGTTTTAAAAAGTTAAAATAATAAAGCCTCAATATAAATTAAACGGTTAGATTTAATCCTTTGAGGCTTTAATAATTTCTCTAGCGATTAAGAAGCTGGAATATCTGAATTATCAGTTGAGCTTTTCGGCTCTTTAGTTTCCTTTACTTCTTCATCTTTTTTAGCTGAAGGCTTACTTGAATCAGTATTATTGTCTGATTTGTCATCAGAGCTTCTTGCATCAAAATCAGCTGGTGGGCGGACTTTAGTACGATTCATTAAGTCATCAACTTGCAAAGCATCAATAGTTTCATATTCCATTAACGCATCTTTCATTGCATGAAGAATATCTTCATTGTCTTTTAATATTTTTTCTGCTCGATCGTAATTACGATTAACAAAATCTTTAATTTCTTCATCAATTGCACGTGCCGTTTCATCAGACATATTTAATGACTTAGACGATGTTCTTCCTAAGAATACTTCACCTTCTTCTTCAGCAAATAGCATAGGACCCATTTTTTGTGAGAAGCCCCACTGTGTCACCATTTTGCGTGCAAGTTGTGTTGCGCGCTCAATATCGTTTGAAGCACCTGTTGAAACTTTTTCAAAACCGTAAATCATTTCTTCTGCAATACGACCACCGTATAAAGATGAAATGTTACTTTCTAGATGCTGCTTACTGTGGCTGAAACGATCTTGCTCAGGTAAGTACATAGTTACACCCAATGCCCGACCACGTGGCATAATGCTCACTTTATAAACTGGGTCATGATCTGGCACTAAACGACCTACAATCGCGTGTCCTGCTTCATGATAAGCAGTCATTTCTTTTTCTGACTCAGTCATCACCATAGAGCGTCGTTCTGAGCCCATCATGATTTTGTCTTTCGCTTTTTCAAATTCAGCCATACCTACAACACGACGTGCTGAACGCGCAGCAAATAAAGCCGCCTCGTTTACTAGGTTAGCTAAGTCAGCACCAGAAAAACCTGGGGTACCACGAGCAATAACAGAGGCTTTAACATCATCACCTAAAGGTACTTTACGCATGTGAACTTTCAAAATTTGCTCACGACCACGAATATCAGGTAAACCAACGGTAACTTGACGGTCAAAACGACCAGGACGAAGTAACGCCGGATCTAATACATCAGGGCGGTTAGTGGCAGCAATAACGATTACGCCTTCATTACCTTCAAAACCATCCATTTCAACCAGCATTTGGTTCAGTGTTTGTTCACGTTCATCATGACCACCACCCATACCTGCGCCACGTTGGCGACCTACAGCATCAATTTCATCGATAAAGATGATACAAGGAGCTGATTTTTTAGCTTGCTCGAACATGTCGCGCACACGAGATGCACCAACACCAACAAACATTTCAACAAAATCAGAGCCTGAAATAGTAAAGAAAGGTACCTTAGCTTCACCAGCAATTGCTTTTGCTAATAACGTTTTACCTGTACCTGGTTGACCCACCATCAAAACACCTGATGGAATACGACCACCTAGTTTTTGAAAACGTGTTGGATCTTTCAAGTAATCAACTAATTCTGTTACTTCTTCTTTCGCTTCGTCACAACCAGCAACATCAGCAAAAGTTGTTTTAATTTGATCTTCGCCCAATAAACGCGCTTTAGACTTACCAAAACTCATTGCGCCTTTACCGCCCCCACCTTGCATTTGACGCATGAAGAAAATCCATACACCAATTAACAATATCATTGGGAACCAAGAGACAAAAATTGTCATTAAGAAACTTTGTTCTTCTGGTAATTCGCCCGATGCGTTAACACCTTGCTTAACTAGATCGTTGATTAAATCACGATCGTAGCCACCAGGAATAACGGTAACAAAGTTTTCACCGCTACGTTTAATACCATTGATAACGCCATTTCTATCAACGTCTACTTCTCTAATCTGCCCTTGACGTACGTCTTGAACAAATTGTGTGTAATCCACTTGTTGCTCTTTGCCGCTTCCAGGAGTAAAACTTTGGAAAACAGACATTAATACAACTGCAATAACTAACCATAAAATAAGATTTTTTGCCATATCGCTCAACTTAATGACCTCTTGATAATGTTAAAAATGGTGCGAAGAAATAATTCCACCCAATTTACTACAATTTAAAGCCCGTAGCTACAAGATAAACTTCACGTGAGCGTGCACGTGACGATTCTGGCTTGCGAGTTCTAACGGTTTTAAATGCGGCTCGAGCATCTTTCATAAATTGCTCAAAGCCCTCTCCTTGGAACACTTTCACTACAAAGGCGCCATCTTTCTTTAATACCTGATTGCACATATCTAGCGCTAATTCGACTAAATACATACTGCGCGCCGCGTCTGCAGCGTCATTACCGGTAAAATTTGCTGCCATGTCAGACATAACAACGTCGATACTTTTACCATTAATTCGAGTTAATAAAGCATCGAGTACTGCTTCTTCACGAAAGTCACCTTGCAAGAAATCTACACCTGCAATAGGGTCCATCGCTAAAATGTCACATGCAACAACTTGCCCGCTATCACCGACTACTTTCGTAGCGTATTCTGACCAACCGCCAGGAGCCGCACCTAAATCAACCACCTTCATACCAGGTTTAATTAATTTATCTTTATTATTTATCTCTTCAATTTTAAAAACAGCACGTGAGCGTAAGCCCAAACGTTGTGCTTTTTTTACATATTCATCATCAAAATGCTCTTTTAACCACCGAGCACTACTGACACTGACCTTATTCTTACTCATTCAATCCACTTATATTTTTTTGCTTTTAACAGTTGCTTATTTAAAAACGCGTTTACTTTATGCATTACTTAAAAGTATCAGCTGTATTTTAACCATAAATCACTATAAATGTACGGTTAAAAGCTGACTGTTTGTAAACAATATTAGTATTACAAACTAGATGGAGGTAAAATAGTCATAATTCAAGCTAACTTGTAACGAAAATTGTTCATGAACCTAAATAAAAAACAAATTCAGTATTTAAAAGGCTTAGCACATAGCCTTAAACCCGTAGTAATGCTAGGTAATAATGGCCTTACTGAAGCAGTAGTTGCCGAAATCGACTATTCGTTAAATCATCACGAATTAATCAAGATTAAAATCCCTACTGATGATCGTGAAACCAAAGCGCTTATTGTTGAAGCTATTTGTCGTGAAACAAATGCAACAAAAGTGCAAGTAATTGGTAAAACATTAATTATTTTTAGACCTACGGATGAAAAGAAAATTCGTATTCCTAAAATTTAATTCGTTTTAAGTTAAATCTGTTAGTGCTATCAACTTAAGTGCAGCTGCACTTTAAATATTAGCTAGCTTAACATTTTGGTATTTCAAAAAAGGGCATTAGCCCTTTTTTTTTGTACCTCAACTTTACAATCTGCCTTATCACGAACAACATAACTTTTAAAATCTTATCACTATTTCAGCAGGTAAGAAGTTTGCTCTACAAGGTAAAACAATAATCATCAACACTACATTAGAAAAAACTAATATACAAAAGATGTAGCTTGCCTTACAATCATTTTTTCTTCAATACTTCTTACATAACTTCGAGGATTTAAAAATGTTATTAACAGTACCAGAGCTAGTTACACAGGCTAAAACTTCGGTTGCCTGTGTTAGTGCAACACATGCTTATAGTCGCAAAAATGCAATAATTATTGATGTTCGAGAAGCTGGAGAAACTGCTACTTCGCCGGTAGCAAACTCAATCGCTATTCCTCGCGGAGTGTTGGAGATGCATATTGCTACACATTGCAAAGATTCAGAGGCTGAAATTTTTGTCCATTGCGCTTCAGGAGGGCGAGCTACATTAGCAGCAGAACAACTTCAACGCATGGGCTATAAAAATGTAAAAGCTATTAGCAATTCTCATGATGAAGTTTGTCAGGCACAAAAAAACCAGTAAACGTTTAATTAATAGCGTTTACTGGTTTTAAGTATGCATTAACACAGTGAACATTAAGTCCACCTTGTTGGGCTTAATGTAAAGTTAAGATTAAATGTGTTCTACGCCAACAATTTCATATTCAACTATACCGCCTGGGGTAGTTATTTCAATTTCTGAATCAACCTCTTTACCAATTAAACCGCGGGCAATTGGTGAGTTTAATGAAATACGGCCTGTTTTAAAGTCAGCTTCATCATCGCCAACAATTTTATAAGTTACTTCAACTTCAGTTTCAATATTTAATAGTGTAACTGTTGAGCCAAAAATAACCTTACCCGTATTAGGTATTTTAGTTACGTCTATAACTTGCGCGTTACATAAGCGACCTTCAATATCTTGAATGCGGCCTTCACAGAACCCCTGCTCTTCTTTCGCAGCATGGTACTCAGCATTTTCTTTCAGATCGCCATGTTCACGCGCATCAGCAATATCTTTTACAATACGTGGACGCTTTTCGGTTTTTAATACTCTTAATTCTTCTTTTAATTGCTCTGCACCAAGCAATGTCATCGGATACTTTGTCATTTTACTCTTCTTTTTCAAACAATAAAGGCGGTTTACCTATACTAAATAATAGAAGGTAACCACCTTTAGAAAATTATTCGCTTACGTTTACTTTACCGTTAATTTGTTCAAATTGCAGAACAAATTAACTTTTCTAGCAACTTATTTACAGCGTGTGTGTAATTCTTGTATAGAATTTACGATATTGCGGTCGTCTGCGGCATGTGATTGACACGCTGCAAATGCGGCATTCAATGTTGTAGTATATGCCACTTTGTAACGTAAAGCACCACCACGTAATACTTTAGAGTCTTCAATTGCTTTACGACCCTCGGTAGTATTAATAATGTAGGTATACTCACCGTTTTTAATTCTATCGAGAATATGTGGGCGACCTTCATGTACTTTGTTAACTAAACGACAAGGGATATTGGCTTCGCCTAGAATTACCGCGGTACCATGCGTAGCATCAAGTTCATAACCTAAAGCAACCATTTGTTTAGCAAGCTCTACCACACGACCTTTATCGCTATGACGCACTGAAACTAAAGCTCGACCATCTTTTGGTACAGAAACACCCGCACCTAAGTTAGCTTTAGCATAAGCTTCTTCAAAGGTATCGCCAACACCCATTACTTCACCCGTTGAACGCATTTCAGGGCCAACTAAAGGATCACTACCGTGGAACTTATTAAATGGGATAACCACTTCTTTAACAGAGAAATACGGAGGAATAACTTCCTTAGTAATACCTTGCTCTTTCAGTGACTTACCTGCCATTACACGCGCACCAACTTTAGCTAACGGTACCGCCGTTGCTTTTGATACAAATGGGATTGTACGAGCAGCACGAGGGTTAACCTCGATTAAATAAACTTTGCCATCTTTTACTGCCATTTGTGTATTCATTAGGCCAATAACACCTAACTCAAACGCTAAGTCAGTAACTTGCTTGCGCATAACGTCTTGTACTTCTTGGCTTAAGCTGTATGCCGGTAATGAACATGCTGAGTCACCTGAATGCACACCCGCTTGTTCGATATGCTGCATAATGCCACCTACAACTACATCTGTGCCGTCACATACAACGTCGATATCAACTTCAATCGCGTCATCTAAGAAATGGTCAAGTAGCACCGGTGAGTCATTTGATACACTTACCGCTTCCGTCATATAACGACGTAAATCATCTAAATCATAAACTATTTCCATTGCACGACCACCTAAAACATAAGATGGACGAACCACGAGTGGGAAACCAATGGTTTCAGCTTTTGCCATAGCTTCATCAAGAGAAGTAACCGTAGCATTTTCTGGTTGTAATAAACCTAAACGGTCTACCGCTTGTTGAAAGCGTTCACGATCTTCTGCACGGTCAATGGCATCGGGAGAAGTACCAATAATTGGCACACCAGCAGCTTCTAAAGCACGTGCTAATTTCAGTGGTGTTTGACCACCGTATTGTACGATTACGCCTTTAGGCTTTTCAATGCGAACAATTTCGAGCACATCTTCAAAAGTAATTGACTCAAAATACAAACGATCTGATGTGTCGTAGTCAGTTGAAACAGTTTCAGGGTTACAGTTAACCATAATAGTTTCAAAACCGTCTTCGCGTAATGCTAATGCTGCGTGTACACAACAATAATCAAATTCGATACCTTGGCCGATACGGTTTGGACCGCCACCTAAGATCATAATTGATTCTTTGCCGGTTGGGTTTGCTTCACATTCTTCATCATACGTTGAGTACATGTAAGCTGTGTCTGAGCTAAACTCTGCCGCACAGGTATCTACACGTTTGTAAACAGGGAAGATATTGGCATTATGACGCTTTTTACGTACTTCAGCTTCAGCAACACCAATTAAGTCAGCTAAACGTGAGTCTGCGAAACCTTTACGTTTGAGTTTGCGCAAATAAGTTGGCGTTAATACTTTTAAGCCACCTTCGCTAACTTTCGCTTCATCTAAAATAATATCTTCAATTTGTACCAGAAACCAACGGTCAATTTTGGTTAAGCGGAAAATATCATCAACACTTAAACCAAGGCGGAAGGCGTCACCAATATACCAAATACGATCAGCGCCAGCTTCTTGTAACTCGTGCATAATTTTGGTTTTAGCACCCGGTTGAGTTACATCAACCATAGAATCAAAACCATTAACGCCAACTTCTAAGCCACGAAGCGCTTTTTGTAATGACTCTTGCTGATTACGTCCAATTGACATGACCTCGCCAACAGATTTCATTTGCGTGGTAAGACGATCTTCTGCACCAGCAAATTTCTCAAAGTTAAAACGAGGTATTTTAGTTACAACGTAATCGATAGTTGGCTCAAATGACGCAGGTGTTTTACCGCCGGTAATATCATTAGTTAATTCATCAAGCGTATAACCTACTGCAAGTTTTGCTGCAATTTTAGCAATTGGGAAGCCAGTTGCTTTTGATGCTAATGCTGACGAACGAGAAACACGTGGGTTCATCTCGATAATAACCATACGGCCAGTATCAGGACAAATACCAAACTGTACGTTTGAGCCACCCGTTTCAACACCAATTTCACGTAATACCGCAATCGATGCATTACGCATGATTTGATATTCTTTATCCGTTAAGGTTTGTGCTGGTGCAACCGTGATTGAATCACCTGTATGAATGCCCATTGGGTCGAAGTTTTCAATCGAACAAATTATGATACAGTTATCATTTTTGTCGCGAACCACTTCCATTTCATATTCTTTCCAACCAATTAATGATTCATCAATCAATAATTCAGAAGTTGGAGAAAGATCTAAGCCACGTGTACAAATTTCGGTAAATTCTTCGCGGTTATAAGCAATACCGCCACCTGAGCCACCCATAGTAAATGATGGGCGAATAATACACGGAAAACCTAAGTTCTTACTTGCTTCATGTGCTTCTTCAAGTGTGTGTACAATTTCAGCGCGTGGTGTTTCTAAACCAATCGCTTTCATTGCTTTATCGAAACGACTGCGGTCTTCAGCTTTATCAATTGCATCAGCTGTAGCGCCAATCATTTCAACATTAAATTCTTTTAAAACGCCTTTAGCTTCTAGCTCTAACGCACAGTTTAAAGCGGTTTGGCCACCCATAGTCGGTAGCACAGCACAAGGACGTTCTTTTTCAATAATTTTACGTACAACTTCCCAGTGAATAGGTTCGATGTAAGTTGCATCGGCCATTTCAGGATCGGTCATAATAGTTGCTGGGTTCGAGTTAACTAGAATAACTCGGTAACCTTCTTCGCGTAGCGCTTTACAGGCTTGTGCACCTGAGTAATCAAACTCACATGCTTGGCCAATAACAATTGGTCCTGCGCCTAAGATCAAGATACTTTTTAAATCAGTACGTTTTGCCATTTTCTATTCTCTCTTCTCTTGTCTAAGGGCTAAGCTTTTTTTGAAGCAACGATTAAGTCGATAAAATGATCGAACAACGGAGCGGCATCAGTTGGGCCTGGGCTTGCTTCAGGGTGGCCTTGAAAACTAAACGCAGGTTTATCTGTACGATGAATACCTTGAATTGAACCATCGAACAATGAAGTGTGGGTTACTTTTAAGTTGTCAGATAAGTTATTTTCGTCAACAGCAAAACCATGGTTTTGCGCAGTGATCATCACAACATTACGCTCAAAGTCTTTTACAGGGTGATTGCCACCATGATGACCGAATTTCATTTTAATAGTTTGTGCACCGCTAGCCAAAGCTAACAATTGGTGACCTAAACAAATACCAAATACTGGGATATCCGTTGTTAAGAAGGTTTTTATCGCGCTAATGGCATAATCACATGGCTCAGGGTCACCTGGGCCATTAGATAAGAAAATACCGTCTGGGTTCATCGCTAAAACTTCTTCAGCTGAGGTTTGTGCAGGGACTACGGTAAGTTTACAGCCACGGTCTACTAACATACGTAAAATATTACGTTTAGCACCAAAATCGTATGCAACTACATGAAACTGTGAGTTTTCAGGTGTAACATGACCTTTTCCTAACTGCCAGCTGCCTTCTGTCCATTGGTATGATTCTTTCGTAGAAACAACTTTTGCTAAGTCCATACCTTTAAGACCAGGGAACGCCTGTGCTTGAGATAAAGCCTTTGCTGCTTCAACATTGTCATCGCTGAAGTCACCAGCGATTATACAACCGTTTTGTGCGCCTTTTTCACGTAAAATACGGGTAAGTTTGCGCGTGTCTATATCCGCAATACCTAAAATATTTTTTGCTTTTAAGTAGTCAGCTAAACTTTGCTCATTACGAAAGTTACTTGCGAGTAGCGGTAAATCACGAATTACTAAACCTTTTGCCCAAATAGTACTAGATTCTTCATCTTCACTATTGGTACCTGTGTTACCTATGTGTGGATATGTAAGGGTAACAATTTGCTCTGCATAAGAGGGATCTGTCAAAATTTCTTGGTAGCCTGTCATTGAAGTATTAAATACTACTTCACCCACAGCCGTCCCTTCTGCACCGATAGCGGTGCCCTTAAATACAGTGCCGTCTTCAAGCACTAAAATGGCAGATTTAGTCAATGTAACCTCCGTTAAGAAGAAAGAAAATTAATGGCCAAACAACTAATAACTTAACCATTAATGATAAAAGCGATACGCACAAAAATTGCCAAAAATTTACTCATGTTCACCATGAAGTGTAAATTTTTGACAAAATCCACTTATTTTACGCTTGTAAGCTTCTTTCGTCTAGTAATAATTGTAAAAACTCTATACTTTTAACGTTATTGCAACAAAAGCGTCAAAAACAACACTTTACTATACACAACACCCGTAAATACTAACCATTTAGTCAGGTTTTATTCACTTAAGTAATTTCTAATTTTTTAAACCTAATACATCTTGCATGTCATAAAAACCTGGGGTTGCTTCACTCAACCAAAAGGCAGCACGCATTGCACCAAGAGCAAAAGTCATTCGAGAACTCGCTTTATGTGTTAACTCAAGTCGTTCACCAATATCTGCAAAGTAGGCGGTATGTTCACCAATGATGTCCCCTGCTCTAACGGTAGCAAAGCCAATGGTTTCACGACTACGTTCTTCAGTAATACCTTCACGTCCGTAAACTGCCACTTTATTTAAGTCTCGACCTAAAGTGTCAGCAATAACTTGGCCCATTTTAACTGCGGTGCCAGACGGTGCGTCTTTTTTAAACCTGTGGTGCGCTTCAAAAATTTCTATATCAGTATAGTCACCAATTGCTTTCGTGGTAACTTCTAATAGTTTAAATAACAAATTTACGCCTACACTGGTATTCGGCGCTAAAACAACGGGGATTTTTTCACCTGCGGTTTTAATGGTTTCGACTTGTGAGTCAGAAAAACCGGTAGTACCAATGACCAATGCTTTATTGTGTTGCTGACACCAATTAAGGTGCTCTAATGTTGCTTCAATCGAAGTAAAGTCGATTAACACATCTGCTGCTAATAATGTTTGATAATCTGTTGTAGTTTTTTGACCTATAGCACCAACTCCGGCTATTTCGCCTAAATCAAAGTTTTCGAATGATGAACCAACTCGAACACTTCCACCGACAAGTTCAACAGATTTATGCTCTATTGCTGCTTGAATTAAATTGCGGCCCATACGCCCGCTACAACCTAGAATAGCTACTTTTACTTTCATGAAAACGTATTCCTAATACGGTAATGCTATAAGTCTACTTATAAGCAATTTTAAAAGGGGTTTCTAAATCAATAGATTGGCTTAGCTCTTGTGACACTACATTAAATATGCGCCATTGCCCTGTTGTTAAAACTAAATGGTAAAAAGCAGAGAAGTCCGTAAAAACTTCCTCATTAGGGCCAATAAACTGCCAATCAACACACGCAAGTATGACATCGTCTTTTAACTGACTAAAGCTCGACTTTAATGGCAAAAAATGTGATATTTTTGCATGTGATAATACTGTAAATATATCTAAAAACTCTTCTGTAAAGGTTTTGTCATTGGTAATTAAAACTGCCTTATCTGGCGTATGCAACGTACAAGGCAACTGATAACATTGTTTTACAGCCGACATTTCTTGTTGCTGAAACGCCACTATATAACGCTGAAATAAGTCTTCTATTGCTTGTGTTTGCATGAATATCTTAATACCTATGATTTACTATCAATTATTTTTAATGTTTAAATTGAGCTTATAAAAAAGCCCTCAACTGAGGGCTTTTAAAAATAAGCTTATTTAGCTAACAACCGCTAATAACTCAACGTCGAATATTAACGTTGCATAAGGTGGTATTGCACCTTGAGAACCACGCTCGCCGTATGCTAAGCCGTAAGGCACGTATAAACGCCACTTTGAACCTTCAGTCATTAATTGTAATGCTTCAGTCCAACCAGCGATAACGCCGCCCACTGGAAATTCAGCAGGTTGGCCACGATCAACTGAGCTATCAAAGATATCACCATTGATGAATGTACCGTGGTAATGAACACGAACAGTGCTTGCTGCTGTTGGTGTTTCGCCTTCACCAGTAGCGATTACTTCGTATTGTAAGCCTGATTCAGTTGTAGTTACTTCATCACGTTTTGCATTTTCTACTAAAAATGCTTCACCTTCAGCTGCTTTAACTTTAGCTTCAGCTTGCTCTAGTTCTTGTAATTTTTTAGATACAATACCAAACGCTTCATTTAAATCTTCGTCAGATACTTGGCTTTCAGTATTAGCAATAGCATCTGCTAAACCAGCTTGTACAGCTGATACATCAAAGTCTTTAAAAGGGTTATTACGAAGTTGATCACCAAGTTGACGACCTACACCGTAGCTTACGCGTTGTTCAATTGTTTCAAGTTTATTTTCTGACATTATTTAATCTTCACTTAATTAATACGATAAAAATTCGCCATACAATAGCATAAATTTAACGCCCTCTGAAGTGCTAGCGAAGGTGAATTTGTTATTTATTATAAGTTTTTTATCTTTCACCTTGCATTGACGGTTAAGGTTTAATAATCCAAAACAATTAAGGTAGACTTTTCGTTATTCTTTCATAGCACTGCATTAGTACAGGTGCTGATAAATTTAATTTTTCAACGAGCTTAACTGGGTAGGCAATTAATACGTCGAATTCCGAGTTAGATCCTGCGGCTAAATCTCGTTGCATTGAAGTTTCACTACTATCGGGTAAGCGTGATAAAAAGCTTAAGGTTTCTTTTATATGTTTGTCGCCAAGGCCTACGCCTGACTTTCTCGCTATATCGCCATACTCATTAACAATACGCTCTAATAAAAAAGCAATATGGCTTTGCGCTCTAATTTCGCCTAAATTTAACTTTCTTGCCGATGCTAGAGTCCCCCAAGCTGCAACAAGTATAAATTTACGCCATAACGCTAATTCGATATCACTTGTCACGCCAACACTAATGCCTGCCAAGGTTAATCGTTTGGCTATTTCACTAAGCTGTGCGGTTTCATCCATAACTAGCGTAGCTTTTTGCGGTTGGGTTTTCTCATCTGCGCGCTTTGAGGTTGAAGCAGAAAATGAGCCTAGAGTAATGTGCGGTTTAGCCCCAGTATGATTTATCACGCCTTCGGCAGACTTCTCCGCTATTATTTTTGCTAAACCGCCAATAATATTTTCTTTTGCTACACCGTACTCATGCATTATTTCAGCGGCATTAACACCATTTAATAAAGGAATAATTTTTGTATTTTCAGTGATTAAAGGTGTTATCTGTGCAAGAGATTCTGCCAGGTGATATGACTTTACGCACAAAAAGATAACATCTGCAGGTGAAGATAAACTGTTTAGTGTCAAGTTTTCAGCATTAACAACATTAAGGTTATCTAAGTGCACATCGCCTTCAATACTTTTAATGGTTAAGCCAGTTTTTTGCATGGCTTGCAATTGTTTACCACGCGCAATAAAAGTAACCTTCTCCCCATGTTGTGCTAAACGACCACCAAAATAACCACCAACAGCACCACACCCTACAATGACAAAATGCATTACCTTTCCTTAAATGCTAAAAATATACTGAAGTTTATCATGAAGAGTCTCAAATAATCAGACGTATCAAGCTTAAAAAATCGTAATTAAATCACGGCTAAATTTACTGCTACATTTACTGCTCAACCTGACTTCTACTAAGCGGCATTATTTTATCTACCGACTTATTTTGCAGTAAAACTAAAATCATCTTAACTAGAGCGACCCATTCTGACATTAGCGCCACATTTATCCCATTTAATAAACTACTGAAATTTAATATAAAAAATATTTATCGAAAAAATTCAGCACATTTTTCGAACAAACTGGTTGACGACACAAAAACTTAATGGGATTATGCCTACCTACTGAGCAATTGCCCGAACTGCACATTATGCTAGCGATAAATATAAATGTAATTCAATTGTAGGGTTACTGATAAACATAAAATAGAAAGGGTTAACTATGAAAAAAAGTATAAAAACATTGGGGATGACAACAGCCTTGCTATCTTGCTGCTTGAGTGCACAAGTAATGGCAGAGGCTGGTGGTGAGTTTGATTTAAGTTTTGGCATAAAAACCAATCATTTGTGGCATGGTTTTATCGTGACCGACGGTGTGATGACTGCCGGTGCATTAGAGTATAAAACTGCAGATAAAAACACCACATTCGGACTTTGGGCTGGTGGTTCATTTAACGGGGAGTACAAAGAATTTACTTACTATGCCTCGCATAAATTTTCAGACAATTTTTTCGTTGAAATAGTCAACCATGGTAATCATTCTGGCATTGCTGATGACGAGGTTGATATATTTAACTACTCTTCTGATGACTCTAAAACAGGTAACTTTACCGATATTGGTATGGGCTACACTTTTGCTGGTGACACACCAGTTTCATTATACTATGCCATTATAATACAAGGTGTTGATAAGCATATTGATGATAGTTCTGGCGAGCTAGAGCGCTCCTACACTAATTATATTGAGGTTTCAGCCCCCGTTTGGCACGGCAAAAATGGCGAAACGGTTAATGCTTTTGTCGGTGGTGCATTCTCTCCGGTTCATAAGCGAAATTTCTACTCTGATAATGCCAATATCAATAATGTCGGCTTTACTTTCTCAAAAAAAATTAACCTTTTAAATACTTCGTTCCCTGTTTCAGCAACCGCTATGTGGAACCCGGCACTTAACCATGGTGCGCTGCAAGTTGCCGTAGAGTTATTCTAATAGAAGTATTAAAAAAAGATAATCAACTGTTATAAAACAGATGGTTAGCTTAAATATCTAATCCGCTATATTGATTTGGGTAAACTGAAATAAAACGATAGAATTATTAATACTTAAACATCAAAAATTAATAATTTTAGTCTAAAAACTTATCACTAAGCTGGCTAAATATAAATGTTCAGTGATAAATAGGAATTGAAAATGGCTAATATTCAAAGAGAAAATACATTTAGTGAAATAAATGAAGAACAAATGCCGGTAGCAAAAAATAAACTACATGGCTGGAAGCACTTTGCTGGTTTGTATGCAGGAGAGCATGTTGCCGCAACAGAGTTTGTTATCGGGGCGACCTTTGTCGCATTAGGTGCTGCAACTACCGATATTTTATTAGGTTTGTTAATAGGTAATTTATTAGCAATGTGCTCTTGGTGGTTACTAACCGCACCAATAGCTGTTGAGACTCGTTTAAGTTTATATAATTACCTTAATAAGATTGCCGGTAATTCAATGACAAAACTTTATAACTGGGCGAACGTTGTGATATTTTCAGTGATATCAGCCGCCATGATCACCGTGTCATCCACCGCAGTTAGGTTCTTGTTTGATATTCCAGCACAACTCAATTGGTACCCCAGCAGCTTTTGGTTTGTTGCCATTGTACTTGCCGTTGGTTCAATAGTGGTGTTTGTTGCTATGTATGGGTTTTCCACCGTAGCTGACTTCTCTAAAATATGTGCCCCTTGGTTGTTTGTTATATTTATTGCCGGTTCATTCACCTTATTTCCAGCATTATCGAACCATGTATTAGGGTCTACAACGCTGACTGGTTGGGGTGACTTTATCACTATTGGTGACAGTTCCATTTGGACCGGCTTTACCCCTGATGGTGAAAGTGGCATAGGGTTGTTAGAAGTTATCGGTTTTGCTTGGGCTGCAAACTCAATTACCCATTTTGGCCTTATTGATATGGCAATATTTCGATTTGCCAAACGCAAAAGATACGGTTTATTGTCAGGCGTTGGCATGTTCTTCGGTCATTACATAGCATGGATTTCAGCCGGTATTATGGGTGCAGGTGCTGCAGTATTACTTAAAACTACCATTACCTCATTAGATCCAGGCGATGTTGCTTACCATGCTTTAGGTTTAACCGGTTTTGTTATTATTATTATTGCCGGTTGGACTACGGCCAACGCAAACCTTTATCGTGCAGGTTTAGCTGCTCAATCAATTTTTGTAAATCATTCACGTGAAAAAACCACTGCAATAGTTGGCGTTGTTACCGTAATAATTGCTTGCTTCCCTTTTGTATTTTCACAAATGTTACCGCTACTTACTTATGCTGGCTTATTAGTCGTGCCTGTTGGTGGCATTGTGTTTGCAGAGCACATGCTATTTCCAAAATTAGGCTTAACTCGTTATTGGGCAAAATACCAAAATATATCTCGCAGCATTCCAGCTATCGCCACTTGGGCATTAGCTTTAGTTTTTGGTTTTGGCTTGAACGCGCTAGATGTTATGTCGTTTTATTACTTATTTATTCCTACATGGATATTCAGCATTGTTATTTATACGGTATTAGCAAAAAAATACGGCGCAGATAAAGATTACACTAATGAAGTAGCAGCTGAAGCACTTGAGCAAAAAGAAATTGTTTTGTATCAAACTCAGCAAGCGCTTACAGATAATCCCTTCATTGAAGATACAAGCACTATCAGCAAGATATTAAATGCAGTGTCAACAATTTCACTATTAGTGATTAGTGTTTTTGCATGTCAGGTAATGTTTTTTAGTGAAACGATGGCGGTTTATGAGACGAATAAAGCACAGTTTGAGTTTTATTGTTTTATTTTCACCATTACTTACTTTGCCAGTGCTTATATGTCGCTCAAACGTCAAAAAGCCCTTAATAGCTAGCTCATTTTACTTTGCGTTTATGCAATTAATTTACTCGCTAATGTAAAAAAATGCACCGTTACATTGTTAATATACTAACAATGTAACGGGCCGAAACAACAGAAAAAATAGGTGAATAGCAGCAGAGTTCATCTAATTATATTTTAGGTTCAAACCTATTTAGCAAGGCCAAAAACATGAATGATATTTCAAAAAATAACAGCCAAAATCAGCCATTAACTCAGCATTTAAGCCAGTTAACATTAGCTGAGTTACCTGAACATATTGATATTCCGAATTATGACCGAAAAAACCTCAAAGCCGGTATTGTGCATATTGGCGTTGGTGGCTTTCATCGTGCGCATCAAGCCATGTATATAAACGAGCTATTAAAAACTCCGGGGTCAGAACAATGGGCTATTTGTGGTATTGGCTTATTAGAAAATAACCGTGGCCTGCGAGATACTCTAGTTAAGCAAGACTATTTATATTCACTTGTCGTTCGCCACCCTAATGGACAAATCGATAATAAAGTTATCGGCTCAATGATCGATTTTATCTTTGCCCCTGAAAATAAACAAACCGCTATCGATAAATTAGCCCATAACGACACTAAAATTGTTTCGTTAACCATTACAGAAGGTGGGTATAATTTACATCCGATTACGGGTGATCTCGACTTAACAAACCCCGATATAATGCATGACATTGCAAGCCCTAATGATCCAAAAACAGCCTTGGGTTATATTGCGGCGGCATTAAAAGTTCGTCAAGCAAACAACTCACCTGCTTTTACCGTGCAATCTTGTGACAATATCCAACATAACGGAGCAGTAACACGTAGAATGTTACTCACTCTGACTGAAAAGCAAGATCCTGCCTTAAGTCAATGGATAGAAAAAAATGTAGCTTTTCCAAATGCTATGGTTGATCGCATAACACCTGTTACGACAAAAGTTGATACTGATTATGTTAGTGAAACATTTGGTTTAATTGATGAGTGGCCAATAACTTGTGAGTCGTTTTCGCAATGGGTAATTGAAGATAACTTCAGTAACGGTCGCCCAAACTGGGATTTAGCCGGCGCACAATTTGTTCAAGATGTAACACCCTTTGAAAAAATGAAAATTCGATTATTAAATGCTGGGCATTCAGTATTAGGTTTATTAGGGTCGATTCACGGTTATTCAACCATAGATGAAACCGTGTCTGATCAAGACTTTGCAAATTATCTAAGCGCTTTTATGGACTTAGAAGTAACACCTTTGTTAGATGAATTAGACGGAATTGATTTAGTCGCATACAAAGAGACCTTAATTGAGCGTTTTTCTAACCCAAATATTAAAGATAGCTTGGCTAGAATTTGTAGCGAAAGTTCAGCTAAACTACCAAAATTTTTAATTGCCACTATAACTGAAAACTTAGCGGTAAAGCGTGACTGTTCATTAGCGGCTTTAGTTATTGCAACGTGGTGTTTGTACAGCGACAAACAGGTAAACCAACAGCAGCAAGCTTTAGATATTCAAGATGCCATGCAGGAACAACTGCACGAATACGCTCAACAAACTGGCTCAGATAAACTCGCGTTTTTAAAATTAAGCAGCTTGTTTACTGACTTAATTGATCAGCCAGATTTCAGTCAACTTTACATTAACGCTATTAATTTACTTTATGTACCTACAAGTAATATTAAAAATATAATGAAAACCACCCTTGAACAAAAATTAAATAAAGTTGCTCTGGAGACAAAATAATGAACAGCTTATTCATCAATCATAAAAGCCCTAGCGAAATAACAATCAACTGTTTTGGTGAAGTTTTATGGGATTGTTTTGCTAACGAAAAACGTTTAGGCGGTGCACCTTTAAATGTTTGTTTACGTTTAAATTCTCTCGGCATTCAAGCTAAAATGCTGAGTGCTGTTGGCAATGATGCTTTAGGAGAGGAATTATTAGATGATATTAAAACGCGCAATATAGATACTGACTTTATTACCGTTAATTGCCATAAAAAAACCAGTACCGTAGAAGTTACTTTAGATAGCAATGGCAGTGCAACATACGAAATTGTTGCTGATACCGCGTGGGATAACATAGCGTTAACTCCCGCCCTTATTGAGCAAGTTAAGTCTTCAGATATTTTTGTTTTTGGCAGCTTGGTCGGGCGTGAAAAAGTATCATTGAATACGTTAAAACAGCTGATTGAAGTCGCACAATTTAAAGTTTTTGATGTCAACTTACGTAAGCCGCACTATGATCTTGAAACGTTAATCCAACTTATGCAAAGTGCTGACTTTATCAAACTCAACGACGATGAGTTATACGAAATAGCACACGCTATGGGCTCTAAATTCAATTCGTTAGAGCAAAACCTTGAATTTATCGCTGATAAAACAAATACGCCTTATATGTGTGTAACTAAAGGTTCCCATGGTGCTTTATTAAAAATTAATGATCAAAATTATTATAATTCTGGCTACCTGATAAAAGTCGTTGATACTGTAGGCGCTGGTGATTCATTTTTAGGGTCGTTAATTTACCAGCTTTGTAACACAACCAATGCACAATATGCGGTTAATTTTGCTTGTGCTGTTGGCGCTATGGTGGCACAAAACCACGGTGCAACTCCAGAGTTACCCATAAATGCAATTGAACAGTTTATGAATCCAATATGATTTATACAATTCCAATAGATTACAAAAACTTGTATTCTAGTTAAATAACTAGCATACAAGTAATGAGGATAAATAAAAATTAATGAAAGCCAACGATTTAGCGATTAATAGCGCCATAGATTTAATTATCTTCGATTGCGATGGTGTGCTGGTTGATAGTGAAGTACTAAGCCAACGCGTGCTTATTGAAATGCTAGCAGAGATTGGTGTGGCTGTATCAGAAGAATATTTTCTTACTCACTTCTTAGGATATAATTTTGAGCATGTTACCGCTAAAGTATTCTCAGACTTTTCGGTTAAATTAACCGCTGAATTTCGAGAAAACTATCGTGATAAATTAATCAAGGTATTTGCTGTCGAGCTTCAGCAAACTCAAGATTTAGCGTGGATGCTATCTCAAATTAATGTTAAAAGTTGCGTTGCCACTAGCGGCAGTCCTGATAAAGTAAGAAACTCGCTGCATTACACCAAGCTAGAGCAATATTTTGGAAACCGAGTATTTACCTCTTCAGAAGTTAAAAACGGTAAACCTGCGCCAGATTTATTTTTACATGCTGCAAATAAAATGGCGGTAGCACCACAAAACTGTTTAGTAATAGAAGACTCAAACGCCGGCGTTCGAGCTGGTTTAGCGGCGAACATGCAGGTAATAAGATATACAGGTGCTAGCCACCTATCAGGTTTAAAGACTACAATGTCTGATGATGTTACCACTATAGATCATTGGACTGAGCTATTTGAGCAGATACCTTCGCTTAGTTCATCTACAAAAACCGAGAGGTAAAGTGTGTTAAAGCGTTCGAATTCCGAAATAAGAAAGTTAGACGATGCCGCTAAAGCAGGTTGGCTATATTATGTTGCCGGCAATACTCAAGAAGAAATAGCCAAAAAGCTTAATGTTTCTCGCCAATCAGCGCAACGCATGGTGGCACTATCCGTTAGCGAGGGCCTAATTAAAGTGCGCCTTGAGCATCCAATCGCTAAATGTATGGATTTACAATTAAAGATAAAAACACGCTTTGGATTACAGTCTTGTATTGTTGTTCCAAGCGATACTAGTGATCCTACCTCTACATTAGGTCTTGCCCAAGCCGGCGCAAAAGAAATAGAGTTACATCTAAAAGCAACAGAGCCAAAAATAATAGCAATGGGCACTGGACGAGTTCTTCGTGCTTGCGTTGAAGAACTGTCTTTACTGAACTGTGAACAACATCAAATTGTCGCACTATTAGGCAATATGGCTTCCGATGGTTCGGCCTCTTCATACGATGTTGTAATGCGCATGGCTGAACACATTAACGCTAAGCATTACCCTATGCCACTACCTGTGCTTCCAAATAGTAAGGAAGAAAAAGACCAGTTACATGCACAGCGTTATATTGCCAATAATTTAGCCTTAGCAGCACAAGCAGATGTAACCTTTATTGGTGTCGGTAATTTAGCAATTAACTCTCCGCTGCACATCGACGGTTTTGTTACCCCAAAAGAGCTAAAAGAGTTACAAACTAAAGGCGCTGTAGGAGAATTAATTAGTTGGGTTTTAGATGTTAACGGCAACCTGATTGACTGCGCAGTGAATAAGCGTGTTGCCAGTTCACCATTAAAAGCAAACTCTGACAAAGCGGTTTACGCTATAGCTGCCGGTGAAGAAAAAGTTTTTGCGATATTAGGTGCCCTAAGATCTAAACTAATCAATGGTTTAATTACCAATGAATATACCGCTGAACGCCTACTAGGCATAGATTAAATTCAATAAATCAAAAGCGCAACTACATTCGCAATAACAATAAGTCGACTATGCTTAGGCAATTAATGTCGCAGTTTGAAACAAACATAAATTTTATAAGGCTTAATACACATGTTGACTAATACTCTAGCGTGGCAAAACTTACAAATTCACTACTTAGATAGTAAAACGATTCACTTAAAGTCCTTATTTCGAATTGACCCTGAAAGGTTTGACAAGTTCACCATTTCAGCATCTGGGCTTACGCTAGATTACTCAAAAAATCATTTAGTACCTGAAACAAAAAAATTACTTGTCGATTTGGCCGAGCAATGTGGCGTGAAAGAGAAAATAGAAAAAATGTTTTCAGGTGCGCCGATTAACACCACTGAAAACCGCCCTGTTTTACACACAGCATTACGTAACTTTTCTGATGAACCGGTTTATGTTGATGGCGAGAATATCATGCCATTGGTCAAAAACACTTTAGAAAAAATTAAAACCTTTGTTAATGATGTGTCATCTGGCACTACGAAAGGTTATAGCGGCAAAGCGTTTACCGATATTGTTGCCATTGGTATTGGTGGCTCATTTTTAGGGCCTAAAATTATGTCAGAGGCATTAAAGCCTTATCGTCAAAAGCATTTGAACGTGCACTACGTAGCCAATGTTGATGGTTGTCATATTCATGATGTGTTATCTGATTTAGATCCTGAAACGACTTTAGTGATCACCTCTTCAAAAACGCTAACCACGCAAGAAACCCTTAGAAATACTGAGTCAGCAAAAGAATGGTTTTTAAAACAAGCCAAAGTGACTGACATTGAACATAACTTTGCTTGTGTCTCTAGTAATATTGAAGCGGCGAAAAGCTTTGGTATTAATGAGAAAAATATCTTTCCTATGTGGGATTGGGTTGGCGGTCGTTATTCTATTTGGTCAGCCATTGGCTTACCGCTTGCTATTGGTATTGGCTATGATAATTACTTAGCGTTTTTAAATGGCGCATTTGAAATGGATGAACACTTTAGACAAGCGCCATTTGAAGAAAATATGCCGGTAATTATGGCATTACTGGGTATTTGGTATAGAAACTTCCACGGTGCTCAATCGCAAGTGTTATTACCTTATTATCATTATTTACGTGGCTTGCCAGCTTATATTCAGCAACTCGATATGGAAAGTAATGGTAAATCAGTTAATTTAGATAATAAAGAAACCAACTACGATACCGGCCCAATTATTTGGGGCAGTGAAGGTACTAATGGCCAACATTCATTTCACCAGTTAATTCATCAAAGTAAAACGCCTATTCCAGTCGACTTTATTTTACCGCTTAATCCACATGCTGATATTTCGAATCATCATGATATGTTAATTGCTAACTGTTTAGGGCAAAGCCAAGCATTAATGGAAGGACAAACAGAAGAGCAAGTAATCGCTGCCATGACTAAAGCTAAGTGCAGTACCGATGAAATAAGTTATTTGTCGTCTCATAAAGTCATGAAAGGCAATAAACCAAGCAATACACTTTTAATGCCGCAATTAACGCCTAAAGCTTTAGGCAGTTTAATAGCCTTATATGAACATAAAGTGTTTGTACAAGGTGTTATTTGGCAAATAAACTCATTTGATCAATGGGGTGTAGAGCTCGGCAAAGCGCTTGGCAATGAAATATTCAGTAAGCTTTCTAACATTGATATGCCTTTAGACATGGATGGCTCAACCAAAGGTTTAATTAACATTTGTCGTAATAGACGCAATATTAGTTAAACAGTTAAATTTTAAATTGAAGCCCCTATAGTTTCTTATTTACAAGAAATTAAGGGGCTTACACAAAACTTCTTATAAGGTTCGCCTTGTTAGTGAATGCAATAACAAGCCTGTTTCATTTACACATAACAACCTCGGTGCTACTTGCTGGACAAAACCTAGTGTTGCTTTGTTCCTTTTCTTTAATGGTACTTATTCCATTTTATAAGTTACTTTTTCTGCAATCTCATTTACCTTAAAAGTCTTTTTACATTGGCTGTATATAGCAAATTCGCAGGGCTATTACTGTTAACCACTAACATAAAGTGGTTTCATAACTTACTGTTAAAAAACATAAATTATTTTTGCTTGTTGTCAATACATAACTATACTCAGTAACAAGGAAGCGTAATTACAGTTTTGTCACTAAAACATACATTGAAAGTAATTGGCGTTTAAAAGATAGACCATTTTTTGTTTTCAGTATTATCAACTTTATTCCCCAGTGAAATACACTTTGGTAAAAAGTCTAATCTAAACAGAGGTAAACATGGAAGTTACTAGAATTCTCCCCCTCAGGCAGAGCAAAATAGTTTTGCAGCTTAGCTTAATAACAATTAACGCTACATTTCAATCTAGCCAATTTTTTTGCTCTGCTCAATGGAACTATTGCCACTTTCCTCTTCAAAAGTGTTTAATGCATTCACTAGGCTGTAACCTAATGGATATATGCTCACTCAAAGTCATATCTAGCAAAATAGCAGCCTACCCTAGTAAAACTTTGATTAATCAACGAATAACTTAGGGAAAATATATGAGCAGAAACCTGAGATTTCTCATTATTAAGCACCTTAGTTTACTCGTTGCTATCTGTGCTTTTACTTTACAAAGTAAAGAAATAAACCTCGCTAGTTTTGAGATGGAGCCTTATGTTGGCTCTTATTTAGAGCAAGAAGGTGCAATAGCCGAAATCATCTCTTCAGCTTTTGCTGAGTCAAATATAACAATAAACATATCATATTTTCCTGCGGCAAGAGCTAAATCAGCCAGACAAAAAGGAAACTATCTGGGTGTTTTTCCTGTTTTAAATAACACGGTATCTTCCAATTATTTTAAGCTTTCAGATCCATTACCGGGTATTCAATTGAAGTTGTTGAAGAAAAAAAGTACGGATTTTACTCAGTCTTTCGACTCAAAAAAGATTGGCGTGCTACGAGGTACCTTTATAAAAGTGGCCAAACCTAAGTTTAAAAATGCCATATTTATAGAAGCAAATAGTCATGAGCAACTATTAAAAATGTTAGAAATTGGCCGGCTGGATTATGTTTTTATAGATAAATATACCGCTTCTGACTTAATGGTAAATAAGCTGCCATACTTAATTGGTGAATTGGATTTTATCTCTGAAAATAGTGACTATTTAAGCTTTCATTTAGCTTTTTATAATAATCGACCCGATATAGAAAAAGTATTAACAGCATTTAATCAAGGTTTAAAGAAAATTAGAGAATCCGGGGAAGTAGATAACATTTTATACAAGCATGGTTTACTAGAGTTTCCTGATAAACAAGATAAAAAAACATTAAGAATAGCAACCGTTAACAATAAAGAACTCCTGCTATTAAAAGAGTTATCTCAACTATACGAAGAACAACATCCTAACATTAAATTAGAGTGGCGAGTATTAGATGAATCGGTTTTACGCTTGCGTTTAATGAGTGACTTAACCGGTACTGCTGGACAATTTGATGTTATGACCATAGGCGCATACGAAACTAAGCTTTGGGCAAAAAAAGGCTGGTTGCAACCTATAAAAAATCTACCATTAGAGTATGACCTAGCGGATATAATTCCCCCAATACAAACGAGTTTGACATATAAAGATAGCCTTTATGCTCTACCATTTTATGCTGAAAGCTCGATGACATACTATCGAAAAGACTTATTTAAAAGTGCAAAAATAAGTATGCCTAGTCAACCCACGTGGTCAGAAATTTTTACCTTAGCCAAGCGATTAAAGCAAAAAAATAACAATGTATACAGTATATGCTTACGTGGAAAGCCAGCTTGGGGCGAGAATGTTGCATTAATCACATCCATAGTTAACAGCTTTGGTGGCCAATGGTTTAACCATGATTGGCAACCCCAATTAACCTCGAAAGAGTGGTACTCGGCTGTTTCATTCTACTTAGAGCTTATGCAGAAATATGGCCCTCCTAATGCAGACACTTTAGGATATAAAGAAATTCTTGACTTATTTTCTCAAGGAAAATGTGCAATTTGGGTTGATGCCACGGTAGCAGCCGGCACTTTATTTAATCCTAAATTGTCAACTGTATCTGATAAAGTAGGATATGCTAAAGCGCCGAAGCAGATTACTGATAAAGACTCGAGTTGGCTATGGATTTGGTCTTTAGCAATTCCCATTTCGTCAAACTCCTATAAAGAAGCTTTAGACTTTATTATGTGGGCATCTTCAAAAAATTACATAACAGAAATCGCCTTAAATAATGACTTGATCTCCATTCCACCAGGAACAAGACATTCAACCTATAATAATAAACACTACCATGATAAAGCCCCGTTTAGTGACTTTGTATTTAATGAAATAATGACCGCAACCGCTCAAGCTGCAACGTTAAAAAACAGCCCTTATCAAGATATACAGTATGTTGGTATTGCAGAGTTTCCAGCAATAGGTAATTTTCTAGGCAAGAAAATAAGTAAGGTACTGTCAAATGAAAAAAACTTGATAGAAGCCTTGAGTGAAACGCAAGCATTCGCCGAAAAGCAAATGGAACAATCTAATAAATAAAGTTTGAAAGCGTTTCAGCCAATAATACTTATTTATACTGCACTGACGCTTACTAATTTACTATTTACATTCTTCGATTAAGAATGGCTTTAACGTAAAGAATGAACGTTACTTTTATCTTGCTTTGCATTCGAGTCGCTTTTTTCTTGTATTTCACAAACCTTGTTTCGACCACTATTTTTTGCCTTATACAAGGCAATATCGGCAAGCTTTATTAAATCTTCAAATTTATGAGTTTCAATACTGGATTCAGCTACACCAAAACTTGCTGAAACAGTTAAAGGTTTAGTTTCAATAATAATGATCATTTTTTCTATTTTTTTACGAATAACTTCTGCAAGAAGCATGGCTTCATACTTGCTAGTATTAGGTAAATAGATAATAAACTCTTCGCCTCCCCAGCGGGCTAGAACATCACTTTTTCTAATTTTATTTTTTAACGTCTGTGCAATCGCCTTAAGTACAGCATCGCCGGCCGCATGCCCATGGTCATCATTTACTTTTTTAAACCAATCGATATCTAACAAGATCAAAGCAGATATTTTCTTTTGTCTAATGCCTAAATGCCATTGTGACGAAGCTATGTTAGTAAATGCACGGCGATTATATAATTGTGTTAAGTAGTCCACTTGAGCATTAACTTCGGCAATAATCCGAGCTTTATCCATTCTTTTTAAATTGAAGGCTAAAGCTAATGCTAAAATATACATCTCAATAAGCATACCTATCTCAATACTATGAAACAGCAAGGTGTTATAAGGTAAGTTTCCCTGTGTTATTGCCGCAGAAATAGCCGCCCCTCCAACGCCCATGAATGCAGCTGGAATAAAAAACTTAACCATTTCATGGCCATTCTTTAAGGCTAGAAAACCAAGAGATATAAAAATAATGATTAATAATGATGTAAGTGCCACACCAAATTTAACCGCCAATAATGGGTCACCATTAACAAACAGAGACAGTGATGAAACGGCTAAGCCTGCATACACTAAATTTTTCAACTTATTTACTTTGGGTAAATACACCTTTAACTTAAGAAACTCGAAACAAAAAGCAATCCCAAAAAGATTATAACAATGTAAAAAAACGATCATCGCCCACTTCTGAAAAATCACACTATCAGGCCATATAAACTTGAAACCGTGGCCGGTATAGGCGACATTTAAACTCAAAAAAGACAATAAATATAAAGAATAGAAAAAATAACTCCTGTCTTTCAAACTGACAGAAAGTAAAACGTTATAAACCAGTAAAATGAAAAAAGCACCGTACAAAAAGCCATAAAAGTAGCTAGAAAGGTTTAAATCACTTTGTATTTTTTCTGGAGAAGATAAGTAAAGGGGGATGAGTAACGGGTCTCTTGATTTAAAACGCATAAACACCTGAGTTGTGCCCGTTTTAAAGCGGTGTTGTAAAGACAACATGCGTGTTTTATTAACTCTTGCATTAAAGGGTAGCGCATCACCAAGAAAAACACTTTCTATAATTTCATTTTCATGGATAAAGTAAAAGTCTGCGTGATCTAACCATGCAGAGTCCAAATATAATATTTTTTCGATTGCTTTAATGGACGAATTTTTAATTAACAACGACGCCCAAATTACGTCGTTAGTAAAGCCAAAACTAACCTTACCATCACTGTTTTCAGTAAAGTTTCCTATCTTATATTGGTTTAATGCGTCTTTTAAAGACAAGCGCTCACCACTGTCTTGTAAAATAGCTAACTGTTGATTAATGAATAATTCATCGGAAACAGTAGATAATTCAAGAGGTTTACTATTAGCACAAAGACTAAAAAAGCAAAGAAATAGCAATATAAAACGAATGTTCAGCTCTCAATATTTAAAGTAACTATAATAGCCTAGTATTGTGTACGGTTTTTGTCTATTAAGAATGTCATCAAACTGTCACAAAAGTATTACGGCCAGTTAAATGAATAGTTAAGTATTAGCTTAGCCTATTAAAGTTAATAGCAGCAATATCTATAGTACACATAAAGTACGAACGCTAATGTGGTTTAAGTTGTTTATCTTGATAGGCTTTATGTAATTGCTTTAATGCTGCAATTTTATTTTTAATCGAAAGAGCTTCATCACAATCACGCACTTTTAACGCAATTTGATGCGTTGCAATACATTCAACGTCAAAATCAACCTGTGGGCCACGCTGAATATATGAATCAATTGACAGAAAAGGTTTATGTGCAACAAGTGACAGCTCTTTAGCATCAGAAATTAATGTGTAGCCAGAAATTCCGGTTGTGTCACGATAAGCTTTTGCAAAGCCGCCATCAATAACAAGTAGTTTACCTTCAGCTTTAATTGGGCTTTCGCCTTTTTTAACCTTAACCGGAACATGCCCGTTAACAAGTCGACCACTCTCTGAAGAAATACCAAACTCGAGTAATATTTTTTCCGCTAAAGCTGGGTTGTTGCGCATATCATAGTAGGCATTGCGCCCTTCTGAATGTGTCGATTTATCGGCGATAAAATAACGCTCAAATGTCGCCATTCTCTGCTTACCAAATAATGGCGATTGTTCTCCACACCACAAATACCACATGGCATCTTCACCGTAAGATTTTTCAGCCGAACCTGGCGGTGAAAAATAGCCTTGCCTTGCCAAGGTATCTACTCTGTCAACAAAGGCTTTACCTGCGTACTCTTCTCCTGCAACCTTAAATGATTTAAACGAACCATCATCATTCATTGCGACACAACCATGTAATAATAGATTGTTATTACTGACATGATACATAGCACCATGGCTATAAAGAAAACGTATATGCTGTTGTAATTTATTACTTTGAAAAAATTGCTCTTTAAGCTGCTCAACAAGCTTTTGCTCAGCTTCAGTAAGGCTATAGGGTGCTTGAGCTGAAATGGTAGGAAAGTGATGCTCAATTAACGGGTAAGTAATATTGTCGATATTTATTGTTCCGGCCTGGAGATCTATTTTGTCGAGTAACAAACGATCTTGCATTTGATATTGTGGCCGTCTTTTAACAATTTGCCCTTCAAGTTTTAATTGAATTATTGCTATCGCTTTTTGCATTTGTGCTAGTAAACGACGCTCATGATCCGATATTGATTGATCCGCTGGCACTTTAGGCTGAAACCTTTCACAAGGGTCATCGCCATAAAGCTCTACAGCAAGGGCTGCAAGCGGCAGCAAATTAATGCCATAACCACTTTGAATGGTTTCAAGGTCGGTATAGCGCAATGCAATACGAATTGCGGTGGCCATACAGGCTTCACTACCTGCCGCTGCCCCCATCCATAGTATGTCATGGTTACCCCACTGTACATCAACACTATGGTATTGCATGAGCAAATCCATAATATGATGAGCGCCGGGTCCGCGGTCGTAAATATCACCAATAACATGAAGTTTTGAAATCGCCAATTGCTGAATTAATTCAGCAAGAGCAACAATAAAAGTTTTAGTTTGGCCTGAAGCTATCACACTATCGATGATATGTGGGTTAAGCGGGTTCAACGCCTTAGTAGGGCTTTCTATAGTAGAATCAGCTGGAGCAGAATCAGCTTGAGTATGAAATAATAACGTTTCAATTTCTGCTTTAAAAGCACTTGATATTAATGATTGAACTTTGGCGCGAGTATAACCTTGGCTATAGCTGCGACAAATACTAACCAAGTTCAAAAGTGACTGAGCTGAGCAAAGTGCCTCTTGGTTTATAGCGTCGTCTTTAAACGAAAGCACTTGCTCTGGGTAACATATCAATGCCGTTAGCTGGTGTTGTTCAAGTGCAGTTAATTGCTTGCTGAATAATTGCTTAATTACCTCGGCGATTGAACCAGAGCCATTTTTAATAACATGACAAAATGATTCAAATTCACCGTGTAAATCAGAAACAAAATGTTCTGTGCCTTTGGGTAATTCCAGTTCGTTTTCAAGTGCTTTAATCGCATTACTGACAGCAGTAATTGAAGGATATTCTTCAGCGAGTAATTCCAGCTCTATTTCTTTATTCACTTTAAAATACCAACTTAATTTGCTTTCTATAACTTAATGTACGGATTAAAACTTGCTAAAACTGATACTAACTTAACCTAATGAATTGATATTATTTAAGTCTTTACAGATCAACGTTAATCGTTCTTTAAAAGATTGTTCGGCATGTCTGAGCCAAACTCTTGGGTCATAATTGCCTTTATTAGGCTTATGTTCGCCATCAGGGTTACCAATTTGGCTTTGTAAAAAAGCGTGTTTTTGCACTGAGTATTCTCTTACGCCATTCCAGAACGCCCACTGTAAATCAGTGTCGACATTCATTTTTATTACTCCGTAACCTATCGCTTCTTTAATATCTTCAGCACTCGAGCCTGAGCCGCCATGAAAAACAAAATCTACCGGTTGCTCTGCTGTGGCAAACTTTTGCTGAATATACTGTTGTGAATCTTTTAAAATTGTTGGACGTAATTCAACGTTTCCTGGGCTATAAACACCATGAACGTTGCCAAAAGCTGCCGCTACAGTAAAGCGATTACTTACCTGTCCAAGCTCTTGGTAAGCGTAAGCGACTTCTTCAGGTTGGGTATATAAACGTGAACTATCTACATCAGAATGATCTACACCGTCTTCTTCACCACCAGTGATACCGAGTTCAATTTCTAAAGTCATGCCCATACGGTTCATGCGCTCAAGATAACGTTTACAAGTTTCTATATTTTCTTCGAGCGGCTCTTCAGATAAATCAATCATGTGCGATGAAAACAGGGGTTTACCGTGCTGTTTAAAATAAGCTTCGCCGGCATCAAGCAAACCATCTATCCAAGGTAGCCACTTTCTTGCCGCGTGATCGGTGTGGGTCATTACTCGAGCACCATAAACAGGAGCTAAATCATGTACATGCTTAGCACCCGCAACCGCACCAGCAATAGAAGCACGTAAGTTATCGTTGTTTAAGCCTTTACCAGCATAAAAAGCCGCACCACTACCGGAAAATTGAATAATAGCTGGAGAGTTAATTTCGCTAGCGGTTTCTAACACAGCATTAATCGTATTACTGCCAGTTACATTTACTGCTGGTAAAGCAAAAGCATTAGTTTTTGCATAAGCAAAAAGCTGCTGAACTTCATCGCCGGTAATTACACCTGGGGCAATATTGTTTTTTATTGATGTCATGTTATTAACTCCGTTAGTTGACATTATGCTTTATATCCATTGTATGTATTTTAGCGCTTCTATTGTATAACTATTGTAGATTTGATTCTTTATTTACGAGAATTAAATTAGGTTAATTCCAAATTAACTCTGTAAGTACTATCACAATTAGTTGATAAAGCGGTATTACTCAAAATAGACAAATTCTCAATCAAGATAACATTTATACATTGGTTACATTTGCATTACAATCCTACATTACAAATCTATATTACCAAAAGGCATTACAGCCACCAATAATTTGGTAATACAAAAATATTTTTTTGTTACTTTAATTCCTTCAACAAAAAATAATTAACTTCCCCCGATAAAAACAGAAAAACTTTAATCAATAGATACAGTAACTAAAATACAATAAGGTTGAATAAAATGAAATAAAGCCAAAAATATCACAGATAAAATCTAGCTATTAAATGGTAGCTAACTATAGATATTGGTAATAACAATATAGCAAATTAATATAGTAACTTTCTTAATATAATTTGTATCTTAATAAAATACGTGGCGACTATGTTGGTAACACGAATTAGCTTACATTATTTCTAAGTTATAAAATAATACTTACTTTTTTACGTTACAAAATCAAACATGTCCAAAGAGTCAGTATTATTTATCTTATTATTTCTCAGATACTTTTTTAGTTTTAAACTATCTAGAATACTGTATTTAACCTAAATAGACGCTAGATAATTCGAGTTTACTCATTAATGACACATTTTCAATTTAAACTTCTAGACGTCTAGATTGACACGAGCTTTAAACACCATATAATACAATCCAACATAGACATTTCTTGAGAAAAAGTTATTGTTTACTTTGACTAAAAATAATAACGAAAAAGACCAGATTAATGACCGATAAGAATTTACCAACATCGACTTCCAATCGATTAAAAGAAACTAGTTCACCGCAAAGTTTAAAAAGCCTACTTCCTTTTGGCGTTTTTCTGGCGATATTTTTAGGTACTGGTATCGTACTTTCACTACAAGGCGCAGAGTTTGCTTTTTACCAACTTCCCGCAAGTATCGCTATTATTCCAGCTATTTTACTTGCTATTTACATGGGTAAAGAAACAGTTAACGAGAAAATAAGCCAATTTATAGCAGGAGCTGGTCACCAAAACATTATCACCATGTGTATTATTTATCTGCTCGCTGGCGCTTTTGCATCTGTTGCTAAAGCCACTGGTAGTGTTGATGCTAGCGTGCAATTGGGCTTGTCGGTATTTCCTGACTACTTTCTATTACCAGGCTTATTCTTAGTTTCGGCATTTTTAGCTACGGCGATGGGAACCTCTATGGGGACAATTGCAGCGATTGCGCCAATTGCTTTAGGGTTTGTTGAGTCTGCCGATGTTGATGCTAGCTTGATTGCTGGCTGTATAATATCAGGTGCTATTTTTGGTGATAACTTATCTATAATTTCTGACACTACAATAGCCTCGACTCGCAGTCAGGGCGCACAAATGAAAGATAAATTTAAGGTAAACTTTAAATTTGCTGTTCCCGCGGCACTTATTTGTTTAGCAATACTTGCTGCAAATGGCGTTACGATTAACCACGAAGCTAGCCAAGAACTCGATGTTTTAGGCTTCTTACCTTATATCGTTATTTTAGCCTTAGCCCTGTCAGGCATGAATGTATTTATGGTGCTTATTATAGGTATTGTTTTAGCAGCGTTTATTGGCATGTTTAACAATGATTACCAACTAGCAACTTGGGTCAGTGATATCAATAAAGGCTTTGCTAGCATGCAAGATATCTTTATCTTGTCATTATTTATTGGCGGTTTAAGCGAGTTAATTAAGCGCCAAGGCGGATTAGGTGCCCTTACATCGAGTATTGAACGCTTAACAAATAAGGTTAGTCCAAATAATAAAAAGCGTGCTTCAGGTATTGGTATTGGCGCATTAGCATTTTGTTGTAACTTTTTCACCGCAAATAATACAGTTTCTATTATTATTACCGGTGACACCGCAAAAAACTTAGCAAAAGATGGCGAACTTAGCCCTGCTCATTCTGCCAGTTTATTAGATATTTTTGCTTGTATAAACCAAGGGTTACTTCCTTATGGCGCACAAGCCTTATTACTTGGCGCGACGTTAAAAATATCCCCTGTAGAAGTAGTGGCAAATGCCTATTACCCGATGATTTTGTTTTTTGTCGCTTGCTTTGCTTTTTGGCGAATTACTAAAAAGTAAAAGCCGTTGGATTAAATAATTGAGTTACTTTCGCTAAGTAAAATAAGCAACTTATTAATCAAATTAGCAAAATAATATTCCCTTTACTGTCCCAAAATACCAAAAAAGCCCGAACGTTCGGGCTTTTTGTTATTCAGTTAATTGCTTTCAAATAAGACTAAATAACAGGCCTATTACATTTTGGCGCTGTTGATTTCTTAAAAATCGGTAATGATTTAGGTAAATGCTCTGTTAACTGTTTTATACGCGTTGCGTTTGAAGGATGAGTAGACATAAATTCAGGTGGCGCACCCGTTGAGTTTTTCGCCATATTTTCCCAAAGCTTTATACTACCTTTTGGATCAAAACCTGATTTTGCCATTAAGTCTTGTCCAACAATATCTGCTTCACTTTCATGACTACGACCATACGGCATTAATACGCCATACTGTACACCAAGACCTAAACCAGCCATCATCATGTTACGACTTTCAACATTTTGACTTTCAAGCACAACACTAACAATTGAAAGGCCCATTTGGCTAACTTGGCTTGATGATAAACGCTCGTTCGAGTGTTGCTCTATTACATGACCGACTTCATGGCCAATAATAGCGCCTAGTTGATCTTGGTTTTCTGCAACTTTTAAAATACCCGTATAAACACCAATTTTACCACCAGGTAAGGCAAAAGCGTTAACTTGCTCAGAGTCAAACACTACCACTTCCCATGCACCATCATGGGCCGACTTTGGCACGTTTACCGTAATAGCATCAGCAACACATTGTACATAACGATTAATTTCAACAGACTGACTAAGTTTTTCTTTGCTTTTCATTTCTTCAAAAGACGCACTGCCCATTTTGTTCAGTTCGTCTGCAGACATCATCATTAACTGTGATCGCCCTGTTGAAGACTTAGTACAACCCGTTAAAGTAATTATCGCTAAACATATTGCCAATTTAATTTTCATTTGATTCCCTAGAAGTGCTCTATTGAAAAGAACTTACTTTAAAATAAATATCTTAATGACTTATTCTAAGGAATGAAAAATTAAATATCTATTTTTTATTAAAAATAAGCTGTTATGAAGATAATTAAGCGCTTTATCGTAGGGACATTGAGTTTGATTAAAACACAAATAGTTTAATCATTTGCTTTATTCTATGGGGATTCTCGTCGCAAATTAAACGAAAACTCTGTGCCCTCACCCAAAGTGCTTTTTACCTTGATATCAGATTTTAGTAACTCTAATAGCTTTTTAGTGATGGCTAAGCCTAAACCGGTATGTTTATTATTATCTTGTATAGCGTTACTGGCTCGATAACGAGTGTCGAATATATACGAAAGCTCTTCTGCTTTTATGCCTGTGCCATTATCTGAAATAATCAGCTTGCATTGCGTGTGGTTAATTTCTTCGATAATTAATACAATTTTGCCATTATTACGGGTATGACGAATAGCATTTTCTAATAAATTACTGATCACGCGTTCAAGCTTGGCAATGTCACTTCGAACTTGAGTATACGAACTGCTCGGCACTACAGAAATATCAATATTTTTAGCATGAGTCTGTAAGCTGAATTTAGCCATAATATCGTAAAGTAATTCAGCAAGGTTAAATGTTTCAAAGTTTAAAGTAACTTGCCCACCTTCAAGATGAGTCAGCTCAAATATTTGATCAATAAGTAACTTTAATTGCAGGGTATTTTTCAGCACGATATTAATGTACTTTTCTCTAGTTTGTGCGGTTATGGTCGTGTCTTTATCGGCTATCATTTCAATATAGCCTTGTAATGATGACAAAGGCGTTCGCAGATCATGAGAAATATCGGCCAATAACGCTCTTCGGTGAACATCGCTTTGTTGTAATTGAGTAAATTGCTCGTTTATTTGATTCACCATTTCTTCAAAAGCTACTCCGAGCTGATGTACTTCATTACTGCTGTTGGGCATCCATGATGTTAAAGCTAACGCTGACTTGTCAAAGCCTGCATTTTTTAATAACTGCATATCATGGTTAAGACGACGAAGTGGTCGAGTAAAATAATAAAAAATCCCTAACATGACAATAAAAAGAAATACCAAAGCGCCGACTAACATTACCATGGAAAGCTCTGCTTGCCGGTCTGAATCGACACGGTTATACGCAGTCTCATAACGTTCGCCAGTAACAATGACATATAAGTAGCCGATTAACTCACTACCACTAAAAACTGGGGCTGCTGAAAATATTTTTTTACGACTTTTATGCTGAGGATCGTCGCCATAAATAGGCAAACTTATTTGGTTTTGTGTTAACTGAATTAAGGGGGTTAAATCAATACGGTCGCGCTTAATTAATGATGGCGTAATAGAATGCGTTAAAATAACCCCGTTAGGATCAACAAAATAAAACTCAAATGCAGGTCCTAATACCATTAAGGTATGAAAAAGGTTTTTTAGGGCTTGGTGATCATATGCGCCTTCTTGTAACAGAGGATTATCGCGGGCTAAATTAGCAGCTAGCGAAAGATGTAAATTTTGTTCAGATTCATAACGTGTTTTTTGCTCTAAATGTTCTGCCCAAACAAAAAATACACTAATGATGACAATAAAAACCACTAAAAGTGATAACGAAAGTCGGTGGTAAAGTGATAGTCTCACGCGGCAACGCCTTGGCGGCAAAGTTTATATCCTACACCCCAAACAGTTTGCACAATGGCCGGTTTAGTGGCGTTAGTTTCTACTTTATTACGTAGTCTATTAATGTGCGAATTTACTGTATGCTCGTAACCACTATGGTGATAGCCCCATACTGAACTTAACAGCTGCTCACGAGTAAACACTTGATCAGGATGAGAAGCTAAATATAAAAGTAAATCAAATTCAGTTGAGGTCAGTTCAATACTATTCCCCTTGAGCGTAACTAAATGTGACATGCAGTCTATTTTAAGTGTGCCTAAGGTTACATATTGTTCTGGTGATTGCTGCTCAACTTGTTGTTGGCTAATTTTTGATAACAAATGCACCCGACGTAATTGGCTGCGTACTCTTGCTTGTAGCTCCCTAACACTAAAAGGTTTAGTCATATAATCGTCAGCACCTAGCTCAAGGCCAAGTACACGATCAATTTCACTGTTTCTTGAAGTTACCATTAAAATAACCTGTTCGGGTTTTTGTTCGCGAAGTTGTCGGCAAACATCTAAACCAGATTTGCCAGGCAACATTACATCAAGCATGACTAAATCGTAGGAGTTCTTTGCCAGTTGCTCTAATGCTTGCTCACCTGTTAGGCAATGCTCAACCGTTAAGCCTATTTCTTGCAAATTTAAGGTTATTAAATCAGCAATATCTTGTTCGTCTTCAACGACCAAAATAGTATCCATGTTCTGCTCCGTTATTATATTTTTAATAAGAACTTGGCACAGATTAGATCTACTTTAATGGTAAGAAAAAGAACATTAATTTCGTGTATAGACTTTAAGCTTACAAATAGAAAAATTCGATATATTTCTGCGCCCTGTTTATAAGAACATGTCAGCGCAGAAATACTTTCGTCGTTTTACTAATAAAGCGAGATAAATTAGCTTACTTACAATTGCATCCATAAATAACCATTGAAACAATGTAGTAAACCTTATTGATATCCCACTAGTTTTTAACGCGTTCGTGTTACAACTATTCGCGCTGTCGGGTTATCCCAGCGGTCAGCTTCGGTGAGTATTGAGCTACTTAACCCTTCTTTACTCGCATCAGTTGCGTTTTCATTAGTAACAACGCCTTGATGAAAGTGCACAAGGTCAAAAAGATCGTCACGCACTGCACTAAAACCTGCACTTGCACCGCCACCACCTGCCGCTCCTGCTGCTGGTCCTGGTATAGTATCAGCGGTTTCAGTATTTGCCTCGGTGCCAGCATCCCAACTAGGTGCCATAAAACTGATTGACTGACCAACGTCCATATTACTGATGTCAGCGGCATTTAAGCCGGTAAAGGCGTCGTTCGTGTTAACTAACATAGTGGTTAAGCTAAGGCGCAAATCGTCAACATCTAAAAGCGGCACTAAAAGAGTTGTAGCACCTCCAATAGATTTAGGTGGCGTAGCACCATCGGTGGTTACTGCATCTAAATATTGTGTGGCAGCTAAAGCTTCCGACATAACTCCAGATGGGTCTCCTGCTTCTGCTAGTTGCTCTAAACCTAAGCTCGCGCTTTCACCATCGATAAAAGTGTTAAAGCCAGGTTCATGTAATACAATTGCTGCAGGTGAAAATGGCTGAGCATAAGTTAAGTTGGTCAGTTGCACAGTGAAAACAGCAAGATTGCCATTTATACCGTCACTACCATTTGTGCCATCAACACCGTCAGTACCATTCGTACCATTTACACCTGCAACTCCTGCTGGACCTGTCGCGCCGTTATCGCCATCATCGCCACCACAGCCAGTAGCTAAAACTGCAACTAAAGGCAGTAAAGCTAACGTTAATTTGTTCATATTCATGATCTATACTCCCTAAATTAAGATGCTGGGATGGTAATGGTTACGCGCGCAACTGGGTTTAACCAACGATGTTCTGTTGATATTAAATCACTAGCGCCGTCAGTAAGGCTAGTGTCGCCTAAAATATTTCGATGAATATGAACTGGACCATCGGTACCATCAACCACTTCATTTGCACCAATGGCTGTACCGTCTTGTGCAAAGCCAACTTTAACTGCAACGCCTGTTCCACCAACCCCTAATGGCACTGGAGATGCACCAGCACCGGCTACACCTGGCGCACCGTAACCACCAAGAGGTGTGCCACCTTGCTCAACAATATCAGTACGCATGCTGTTTAATTCATCATTTAATTCTGTGCCTGCATCATATGCATGGAGCATGTAGGTATAAGTTCCTGGCTCTGTTGGAATTTTTACGCTATCTAAACCAACAAAAGCATCGTTTGTCGGGATCAACATAGATAAGATAGAGAGGTAAGGCTTATCCATGGTGTCAAATGGATAGCTTAACGATGATGATGGCGGTACTAAACCACCAAAACGGTGCCAAGTGTTGCTTGTGTTATCAGTATCAACAGGGCCTAAAAGCGCTTCAAAATTTTGTCCTGAAGAATCTGGATTTTGAGCATCGTCGATTACACCCGCTTCCGCTAACCATGCTAAAGCTGAAGACGCTTCAACACCGGGTTCAAAAGCATCAACTGAATTGTCATGCGCTATTACTAAGCGTGGTGTAAAGTGTTGCGCATGAGTTAGATTTGTTATTTCAATTTGAATAGTTTGCGCCATTAGCGCTGAGCTTGAGCAAGCTAATGCAATTGCTGCTGCGGTTTTAATAAGTTTCATAAGTTTCCCTTGTTGACTAAATGATTTCACATTCAGTATGCAAAGAAAACATTGCTAAACTTTCACAGAGTTATCACAAATGTATCACAATTATATAAATTAAAAGTAATGAAATTTATTTGTGAATTAGCGTGTCTCGACCTTTGCTTACGCCAAAAACATCTTCAGGATAAAAGCCTAAAGTTACATGAAAGTCTTTATTTTTTAACAATAAACCTTGGCGAATAAACTGTCCGTCAGGCGAAGAAGCAACAACGAAATATGCTTTTTTATCTTCCTTTTCAACCTTTCCTAACCCCTGTAACACAACACGAAACTGATTTGGCATTTCTAAATTTTCTTTGTCAATGGTTTGATATTCATAAGGGTTTACTAGTGTTACATGAAAAGTTTGGTGATCACGAGCAGCTTGATGTTGGCGAAAAAAACTAAATTGCGACTCACCAAGTTCTGCTTTCATTTGCGCTAAATATGCGTCGAGGTCGGCTGCAGAAACCTTGCCCCCTAAGTAGACTAAACCACTATTATCTTTAAGCTCAATGATCTCTAAATTCAATGTTTTATCTGCGTTTAATGGGTTTTGTGCTGCTGTGTTTTCAGACTGGGCTAATGCTCTAGCTAAGGGAGTATTTTTTTCTTTTGTTGCCATTGATGACATTGGTTTAGATACCACCTCTAAATTAATATTTTTAACCTTAGTTTTATTGTCGTTAACTTCAGCAGAGTGTAACAATGTTTTGCCTGTTGATGTTAAAGAGGTTTTGTCTTGTTGAACGCTTACAGCTTCAACTGCATTTACTGCAATACTTGTAACAGTTAACGTAGTACTAAGGCTAATAATACCGATAAGTTTTAAATTAATGTTCATTCAATTACCTAGATTCATAATGTATGCAAATTGATGCGTTTAAGATGATACTGTTAAGGTTAAATATTCAAATTAATATTTAACCTTAACTCTGGATAAGCAGCACTTGCTCAATGCTCCATTTTAACGCATTTTCTGCCTTAAAACGCCGATAAATAGCTAGAGACTTCAGGTTATTTACTATTTTAAGATTGGTCGCCAGTATGTTAAAAATCACCTTAACGACTAAACAAAAACTAAATTTTTATTCTCTGGCTTCATACTAACACTGACATTTAATCGCGTTAATAGATATACTAGATTTTGTTAATGTTTATAATATTACAACACTACATTCGTCGTTTGAAAATGTGTTTTATGTCGATTTTTGACAATTTTGGTTTTCTTTCTTTAAAAATATCCAGCAGGAGCTGCTTTTTATTTAATGCTTTCTTCTATCAGTCCAGAACTTTTTAATTATATTGCTATTACACTTGGTCGATTTAAATGGCAGCTTTTAGCTTGGAGTTGTTTTTTCTTTGTATTATTTATTGGCTTACAGTCACAAATTCAGTTAAAAACACCGAGTGTTTTGGTTTGGATTGCGATTCTAATTTTATTTATTGCCATTGAAAGCTTAGTGGTAGCGGCATTTATGTTTTTCTTTGGGGTACTGCCATCAACGCGAGAAGAAAATATTGCTTGGTTTAAATTTTATCGAACCATTGAATGGTGTGAAACAATACTATTTACAGTTTTATTGCCCTTGCCAATAATATTGTTTCTTTATGCATTTATTCGTTTAGCTATATAAAATCTTGGCTAGCTTATTACTTTACACTTAACTGTTTAATTTAACTTAACTTAACTTAACTTAGTTTAGTTTAGCCGAGTAGTGTAATCATCTCATCTTCCGTTAATACGCTCACCCCAAGGTCTTGCGCTTTTACTAGTTTAGAGCCTGCTTTTTCACCCGCAACTAAATAATTTGTTTTTGCAGAAACGCTACCCGACACCTTAGCGCCTAAGGCTTGCAAAGCAGCTTTAGCTTCATTTCTGCCCATTTTACTTAAGGTGCCCGTTAACACAAATGTCTGATCTTTTAACGGTAACTCGTCATCACTTTTACGTTCTATATCTGGCCAAGACATAATACCTTCAAGCTCTTTAACTACTTCAACATTATGCTCTTCAGCAAAAAAGTTAACGATGTTTTTTGCGACTATAACACCAACGTCAGGCACTTGTTGTAATTGCTCGGCGCTTGCAGATTTTATCGCCGCAAAATTTAAAAAGTATTGCGCTAAGTTTGCCGCCGTTGTTTCTCCTACTTCTCTAATGCCTAATGCGTAGATAAACTTTGCTAAGGTTGTTGCTTTAGCTGCTTCTAGCCCTTTGATTAGATTAGTCGCAGATTTTTGCCCCATGCGCTCCATGGTACTTACATCAAGTTCGGTTAATTTAAATAGATCTGCTGGCGTTTTAATTAAGCCTTCATCAACTAATTGCTCGACCAATTTATCGCCTAAACCGTCAACATCTAAGGCTTTTCGTGAAGCAAAATGTTTTATCGCTTCTTTACGTTGTGCCTGACAATACAAACCGCCTGTGCAACGTAAAACCGCTTCGCCTTCGACTTTTAATACTGCCGATTGACATACTGGGCATTCGTTTGGAAAAACAATAGCGGCCGCATTTTCAGGGCGTCGTTCAATAACCACACTGACAATTTGCGGTATAACGTCACCTGCTCTACGAATAATTACCGTGTCGTTTATTTGAATACCTAAGCGGTCGATTTCATCTTGATTATGTAACGTGGCATTACTCACCGTAACACCGCCGACAAATATTGGTTTTAAGCGTGCAACTGGTGTTATTGCGCCGGTTCTGCCAACTTGAAAATCTACAGATTCGAGAATGGTTAATTCTTCTTGAGCTGGAAATTTATATGCGGTAGCCCAACGTGGTGCTCGCGCTACAAAGCCAAGTTTTTCTTGCAGTGCAATGTCATCCACTTTAAATACAGTACCGTCAATTTCATAACTTAAGCTTTCACGTTGCTTTAGAATATCTTGATAAAATGCCTCCACCTCTTTGGCATTTTTTAACAAACGAACTTCAGGACACATAGGTAAACCTAACGCTTTAATTTGACATAAACGCTGGTAATGAGAGCTAGCAAGCCAGCTTTCATCAATACTTGCCACGGCACTTTCTGCTAAATCATCAGTCTCAGGCATGGCGCCAACAAAACCTATACCGTAGGCATAAAACGCTAGGTTTCGCTTAGCAGTAATTTTAGAATCTAACTGTCGTAAACTTCCTGCGGCAGCATTTCTTGGGTTAGCAAATGCTTTATCGCCCTTTTTAATCGCTTGTTTATTTAATGCTTCAAAGCTCGCTTTAGGCATAAAAACCTCACCACGAACTTCTAACACATCAGGGAAACTCTGCCCTTGCAAACGCAATGGGATCGATTTTATGGTACGAACATTTTCGGTAATATTTTCACCAACCATGCCATCACCGCGTGTTGCCGCTTGCACAAAAACACCTTTTTCATAGCGTATACTTACTGCTAAACCATCAAGCTTTGGCTCGGCACAAATCGCAAAATCGAGCGTTGACTTAACACCACCACGAGTTAATCGATCGCCTAAACGTTTAACAAATGCCAGCCATTCTTGTTCAGAAAACACATTATCTAACGACAACATAGGCAATTGATGAGTTACTTGACTAAATGATTTTAGCGCTACGCCACCAACCTTTTGGCTAGGGGAATCAATAGTTTTTAATTCAGGGTGCTGTGTTTCTAAAGTGATTAACTCACGCATTAATCGATCATACTCTGCATCAGGTACACTGGGTTCATCAAGCACGTAATATTGGTGGTTATAGTGACTGATTAACTGACAAATTTCGGTAATTCGATTAATAACGGTTTGTTCAGACATAAGGTTTATTTACTTTGAAGGTGAGTAATTTACCGTCAACAGTGTTGATTTATGTGTTTAAACACATTGTTGACGGTAGGTTTAACGAGTTTAAGATTACAATAAACCGATTCGACTTTTGCGTTCAAATTCGCGAATTAGGCCAATATAATGTTGCTCTGTTTGTTTTGTCATTACACTGCGTTTGTGATCAAGTAATTGGCCACGAAACTCTACAGCTAACTGTTTTGCTGCATTTAACATTTGCTCAAACACTTCAAACGCATCACCAGGATTAGGTAAGGTCATAAAGAGTGTAATACCTTGGGTACTAAAATTCTCTATATCGTCTAAATTAAAGGTTCCAGGGTTCATCATATTGGCTAAGCTAAAGGTTACTTTACCATTGCCGGCATTGTCTTGATGACGATGAAAAATGTTCATCTCACCGTATTTCATGCCTAAAGTCAGTAATGATGGCAATAACGCAGCACCCGACATGGTGCGCCCTTCTGGCATAACCACTGAAAGTACGATAACTTGCGGCTCTTGCACTACAGGTGCAGCTTTTTTATTTTCATTGGTCGCTGACATGCTCGGCATATCGGTTACAGTCTCGTCTTCAAAGTTAATTTCCATTTGATTACGTTTAACAACTGGTTTACGCACACTTTGTTTGCGAGCAACTGGCTTATTAGTCAATATTTCTGGCTTTGCTTGAGTAACAGGTTGTTGATATACCGGCTCAGAATAAACGGGCTTTTTAACGATAACTTCTTCAATAGCTTCTTCAGTAATCTCGTCAGTAACGTTTTCAGTAACTTCTTCGATCTCTTGTAGGTTAGGTGACGTTTCGGGGAATAAGTCTTCTTCGTAATTTGGCGCGTCTGATAATGCTTGTTGTTTTAAATGCTCAGGCACAGCTTCGGTATTATTGAGTAACTCGCCAAAGTTATCGGTTTGAACAGGTGCTTTTTCTTCAAAACTTTGAGGAGGTATATCCAAAGGCATAGGTTCATCGCTATGAAAATCTGCGCGACCTTCAAGCTGGTGAGATTTTACTGAAGCACCATTTTTTAAAGTATTAGCACCAACAACTTTGGGTTTACTAACCCCGTCTTGATCAAAGCCCGAGCCGTCAAACCCACGGGTTTCGTGCACTATCGGTTCTGCCTTAGCTTTTAATTTATAAGGATTCTTTTGCTTTCTGATAGTCCAGTAACCATGAATGAAAATTGCTGCTATTACGATAGCACTGATAATAATTAATGTATTTCTGAAGTTATCTTCCATTACTTAACCTATTCTTATACTTCTGCCATGGCGATTGCTTCGTCAATATCAACCGCTACCATACGTGAAACACCTGGTTCAAACATGGTAACTCCGGTTAAATGTGACGCCATCTCCATAGCTATTTTATTATGGCTTATATATATAAATTGCACTGTTTGCGACATTTCTCGCACTAGATTACAAAAACGACTGACATTTGCATCATCTAAAGGTGCATCCACTTCATCAAGTAAACAAAATGGAGCTGGATTCAACCGAAAAATCGCGAACACCAATGATAATGCGGTCAGCGCTTTTTCTCCACCAGATAATAGATGAATTGTGCTATTTTTTTTCCCTGGTGGTCTAGCCATGATGGTAACCCCTGTTTCCAGTAGGTCTTCACCTGTTAGCGCTAAATATGCTTGACCACCACCAAAGACCTTAGGAAATAGCACCTGCAGGTCTTTATTAACCTGATCAAAGGTTAGTTTAAATTTATGACGACTTTCTTTATCTATTTTAGCAATAGCCGCTTCTAATGTCGTAATGGCATTATTAAGGTCTTGATCTTGTTGGTCAAGATAACTTTTACGCTCAAATTGTGTTTCATACTCTTCAATAGCAGCTAAATTTATTGCTCCTAACAGTTGAATATCTTTAGCTAACTTAATTAAGTGTGCTTGCCAAATAGATTCTTTCGCGTTTTCTGGCATTGCTTGGATCACACTTTCAATATTTTGCTTTAATTCAGCTAGAACTTCTAATGCGCTCTCTGCCCGTAATTTAAAGCCCTCACTATCGAGTTTTAAACGCGCCAGTTGTTCATTGAGATTACTAATTTTATTTTGGCTAGTCTTTTGCTGTATTTCTAGCTCAGCCAAACGTGTTTGACTATCATTCAAGGTTTTTTGATTAAATTGCAGCTTTTCATTTATCGCAGTTAAGTTATCTAACCATTGTGGTAATTGCTGCTCAAACTGTTGAATGGGTTGGCTATTATCAGTAAAAACTTTGCTATTGCTGGTTAATCTTTGAGTGAGTAAATTAACGTTTTCTTGATTTGAACGAATACTTTGTTCACGCTGTAAGCGCTGACTTTTCAGCTGCTCAACCACTAAGCTCATCTGATGCCTACTTTGGTGTAACGTTTGGCTTCGATCTTGTATAGCCTCTATGCTTTGTTGCAACAGTGTTTGTTGCTCTGAAAAGCCGTCAACATTATGTTCTGTTTCATCAAACCTTTGCGTTAACTGTTCTTGAAATTCAAGTAGTTTCTGTTTCGCGGCTACTTCTCTTTTACAAAGCGCGGCTAATTCTTCTGTTAATTTATGTTGCTGCTGCTGTTGTTGCTGTTGTGCCTGAGCGTTAAGTGAAATTGTATTTTCAATTTCATTTAACTTCACCTGATGTTCTTCAACACTTTCAACATTAACGCTTTTTTCATTGATTAGTGAAGCTAATTGCTCTGCCGTTATATTTTGTTGTTGCTCGATATCTGCTTGGCTTTGAAGTAGTTTTTCTAGTGCCTTTTGCTCAATTGCCAGTTGACGTTGCAAACTAATAAAATCATAACCTTGTTCAAGCTTTCCTTTGGTTAACCTATAATGGTGTAACCAGGTACCGTCTGGACAAATGATACTTTCATGGCTCGCCAAAGTTGATAATTTTTGTTTGGCTTCAAGGTAATTATCCGCAAGAAAAATACCATTGAAGTAACCCGTTAATACCTTAACACCATTAACTTTACTGGCTAAAGTATTTGCTTTTATCGCTACTTCTTTATGCCCAGCGCTTTGCTCAATCTTTTGATAAACAAAAGATAAATTATTTACACTTAAATTACCTTCGCCATCAGCGTCAGGTAAGGTATTTATTACGTGCCCTGCTAACCAGTGAGACAAAACAACTTCAGTGGCTTTTTCCCAGCCATTCTCAACAGTTAACTGATTTTGCAATGAAACAACATCGGCCATATTTTGCTTAGTCAGCCATAAAGCCTGTTTTTCACTCCAAGGTGACTTGTCAGATAGTTTAAGCTGTAAGTCGGCAATTTTTTCATGGTTAACGGTATATTGAGCTGAAGCGACAGCAAATTGTTGATTAAGCTGACTAGCGGTTGTTTGCAACTTAGCTTCTTTCTCGGTTAACTCACTTTGCTTATTTCTAAGCGCTGTTAAGGCAGCGAAAACGTTTTTCTTTTGTTTTTGTAACGGATGTACTTCGTTGTTATCAACTTCAGGCTGTAAGTCTATTTGCTCACGTAATTGAATTATTTGTTGCTCTACATGCTCAATAATCGTTTCTTGTTGGGTAATATTCGCGTGCAGTGTTATTTTTTGCTCTTGGCTTTCATTATGCTTTTTCTGTTGTTGTTGCCACAAGCTTTGTAAATCTTTTTGCTGTGCTTGTTGCTGTGCTAATTCTTTTTGGCAAGCAGTTAAAGCCGTTTCTATTTTTTGTAACTCCGGCTGTTGTTCATTCAATTGCGTATTACATAATTGCAGCTGCGTTTGTTCGGCCAAAATTAATTGCTGTGCATTGACCAATTGTTGTTGAGTTAACTCGTTATCATTTTGAGTTTTTTCTGATTGCTCTTTTAAGTATTTAACTTGCTGCTCTGCACGAGCTATATCTTGGGTTAGATTTAGCTTTTGTTGATGTAATGTTTGATTGTTGTCATTTGATGAATTTATTGTCGTTTTTAGTTCGATGATCAAAACATCATTCTGACTTTGCTCAGCATTTTGGCTAGCCACTGAGTTTTCGAGTGAAACTATGCGTGTTTGATGCTGTTCGCGTTGTTGATCAAACTTTTGCCAGCGTAAAACTGCTAGCTCAGCTTTATATTTACGTTCTTGTTGTTTTAGCGTACGAAAGCGTTTGGCCGCTTGTGCTTGCTGATGCAACTTATCAATTTGCACATCCAGCTCAAGTCGAATGTCATTAAGTCGTGCTAAGTTCTCGCGAGTATGACGAATTCGAGTTTCTGTTTCTTTACGGCGTTCTTTATATTTAGAAATGCCAGCCGCTTCTTCAATAAATATACGTAACTCTTGAGGTTTAGACTCTATTAAGCGTGAAATAGTACCCTGCTCAATAATAGCATAACTGCGAGGCCCTAAACCCGTGCCTAAAAATATATCGGTAATATCACGACGTCGACACTTAGTACCATTTAAAAAGTAAGTATTGACACTTTCACGGTTAACCAATCGACGCACTGAGACTTCTGTACGATCAGCCATATTACCTTGTATGCGACCTTGTGTGTTATCAAACACAAGTTCAACACTGGCTTGGCCAATGGGTTTTCTGCTAGCGGCACCATTAAAAATAACATCGGTCATGGCTTCGCCACGCAAATTTTTTGCTGAGCTTTCGCCTAAAACCCAACGCACGGCGTCAATAATATTTGATTTTCCGCAACCATTTGGCCCAACAATGGCTGTCATTTGTTGTTCAAAGGGGACTTTGGTGGGATCGACAAAGGATTTAAAACCTGCCAATTTTATATGCTTGAGTCGCATTAAATCGAAAAACCTAATCAAAGTATCTAAAGGTTAAAGCTTTATAAATCACTTAAGAAACATTCAAAAAGCATTTATAAACCAATAGAATTAATATTAAACATCAGTAACTGCCGCCACTGTAACAGAGATTGATGTATTTTGTAACATCACAATACTGTTCATATCATGATAAGGATCCTATAATCGTGCTATGAATATCAACTAGTTAGGTTAATAAAACAACAATGAACAATAATAGCAAACCTCATTTAGCAAACGGTGGAGCCGGATACTTTATCAAAGGCTTTGAATTGATCCGTACGCCGGGGATTCGTCGCTTTGTATTTATCCCTTTATCGGTAAATTTAGTGCTGTTTAGCTATGCATTTTACTATATGTTTTTACAGCTAGAAGGTTACATGTTGACCCTAGAAGATTGGCTTGGTGACTCGTTTGCTTGGCTCAGTAACTTTATTTGGCCATTAGCAATACTGTTTATTTTAGTGGTGTTTTCATTTATTTTCAGCTCTGTAGCGAATTGGTTAGCAGCCCCTTTTAACGGTTTGCTTTCAGAAAAAATTGAAGCTTTATTAACCGATAAACCATTACACGATGGTAGCGCCTTTGATGTGGTAAAAGATATTCCAAGAACACTAAGCCGTGAAGTAAGTAAACTAGGCTATTACTTACCCCGAGCTGCTGGTTTCTTTTTACTTTATTGGATTTTACCGGTTGTGGGCCAAATACTTTGGTTTCTATTTCTTGCTTGGATGATGGCCGTACAATATAAAGATTATCCCTTTGATAATCACAAAATTAGCTTTACTCGAATGCGCCAAGCATTGAAAAAACGCCAAGGGTTAAGTTACAGCTTTGGCATAACCACTGCCGTTTTCTCAATGATCCCAATAGTCAACTTAGTGGTTATGCCTGTCGCAATTTGTGGCGCTACCGCGCTGTGGGTCGATCATTACCGCGATGAATTTGTTGACCGTGCATAGTAAATCAAATAATAATCAGTACCTTAGTAACTTTTGAACAATAAGTTTACGTACTATACGAATTTTGTTGCTTGTTTGATCGTACGGTTAAAATTAAACCACCATATAAACTCGCTATTTTTAGTAAAATTTGACAGTAAATTCAGCAAAGTGCACACTCAAGATACTATTAGTACTTTACATAGCACGCTTAAGAACTGTGCTTAAAATTTAAATAACACCGAAAACTTAAAAGGAACTGGTGATGCCAGCATTGCGTTTTATGCCAAAAAGTTTAATTTTATCTCCTGCTTTACTTCTACTTATGATGAGTTTTAGCAGTAGCGCTCAGACCACGAGTACAGTTGATAAAATGATGGATAAAGTTAATATTCCTGTTATCGAGGATGCACGTGTATTTGCTAAGTTTGACGACAAAATGCCTGCGGTGATTAATTACTTTACCGCTTATTCAGAAGATAGCGTGATAGATTTTTACAATAAAAGTTACGGCGAACCTGAAGATCGCGAACGAAAGCGCGGACGTTTAACGTTGAATTATCGACAAGGGAAGCAGCAAATACGTGTTGTTATTTCACCGCAAAATAAAATGCGACAAGTTGATGTTATTGTTGATAAGCAACCTTAAGTTCTTCACTTAAATTTCTTATTGTTTTACCGATATAAAAAAACATCGCTATTTGCGATGTTTTTTTTGAGCTAAATGTTTTAGCGGTTATAACTAAAACTAACCGATAAAACAGAAACTGAACCAACTTAACCTTACCTAATACAATATAAGCCAAGCTAAATACCTTAGGCCGATTAAGCGGTTCAAACTAATTTACTTTAATAAAATAGCATCTACTGTGCCTTGGGCTAGTGGATGGTAACCAGGTCGCGCTTTTTCATAAACGGCTTGAGCCCAGGCTTTGCCTTTCGCAGATGTAGCAAGTTCTTTATACAAAGGAACAATTAATTTACGACGCCCTATCGACTCTAAATATTTGCCCATAGCCGGGTAAACAGCGTCATAACCAGAACGTAATGCCAGTAAATACCATGCATGAGCAACTTCTGCGTTTGTACTGTTAGTTAAATTAAATGCTGCATCTAAACTCTTCATACGTTCATTTGAAATGTTTAACGGTAAGTTATTTACAAAATGCAGCCATTCATGCAAGGTCCATTTTTTGGTTGGAATTTGCGCTAACTCAAGTTGGTCGTTAGTCCATTTTGAAATAATATTATCAATTTTTACAAAAGCATTTGAGCGTGGCTTAGGCGTGTAAGCAGGTAAACCTTGCTCGTAAATCCACTCATTAAGCTCGGTATCGCTAACAATGTTAGGGAATTTATGGGTTAAATTCTCTTTTAAATAAATAACAAAATTCTTTGTACCTAAACTTTGAAATGCATGATCATCAAAATATTGCATGATAAAAGTATCAAATTTATCGCGGCCAAATTTTTCCTCTAAATACACTAAAAATAACTGCCCTTTAGTATAAGGTACACCAGAGAAAGCATCATCAGGATCACGTCCTTCTAGATCAATATACAGTTGAGTATCACCTGGCGCTAACTCTGCAATTTCATAACTTAAGTTTTGTGCATCTAAAGCGCGTTCCATTAGTGCTCTGTCAGCGCCAAATACTGCTTCCATAATACGGTTTTCAACATAGCTGGTAAAACCTTCGTTTAACCAAAGATCACGCCAGCTTTCGTTCGTTACTAGGTTACCTGACCAAGAGTGAGCTAATTCATGGGCAATCAAGTTAACTAAGCTTTTATCACCAGCAACAACGGTTGGGGTAATGAATGATAAGCGAGGATTTTCCATACCACCAAAAGGAAAACTAGGCGGTAGTATTAAAAGATCATAACGGCCCCAACGATAAGCACCAAAAAGCTTTTCAGTTTCATCAATCATCACTTGCGTATCGTCAAATTCAGCCACAGCTCTATCTAAAATATAGTGCTCAGCATAAATACCTGTTTGCTTACTCATGGCTTTAAATTCTAAATCGCCCACGGCGATAGCAATTAAGTAAGCAGGAATAGCTTGTGGCATAGCAAACGAATAATCGCCATCTCGCGCTGTATCGGGTGTGTTATCAGCACTCATTACCGCCAGTAAATCATCACTGGTAGTTATGCGAGCGTTGTAGGTCATGCGCACACTTGGTGTATCTTGCACAGGTATCCAAGAGCGGGCATGAATAGCTTGGCTTTGACTAAACATAAATGGCTTGTTTTTACCGGCCGTTTGCTCAGGCGACAACCACTGTAAGCCAGAGGCTTGTGGTAGCGAGTTATAATACACTCTAATTGTTGGAGTTTTAAATGTGGTTGCTATGGTCAGTTTAGAGCCCATTACATCGTCACGCTTAGCCAGTTTGTAAGATAACTTTACCCACTGGTCATTCGAATTTTTAGCCATTACACGATGGATTTCAAGATCGCGTGTATCTAGAATTACATCAACAGCATCATCATTTAGCCAATTCAGGCTTAATTCAGCAAAACCTTTTAAAGATTTTTTATCAAAATCAACATCAAGATCCAAATAAAGATGGCTGATTTTAACTTGATCATAATTAGCATAAGTTAATGCGTCGCTAACTTCTGCGTTAGCTGATTGAAGCCATGAGAGCTGTACAATACAACTTAAAATGGCTAAAAGACGAATAGAGAATTTCATAGAATGTATCCAAAACAAAAGAGGCCTGTAGATTACAGTGAATCTACAGGCCTCTTCAAGTGCTAATTATACCAATTGATATAAACAATCGATCATTCTAAAGCGGTTTAAATATCCAGTATCTACGTTGCTTTCAATCCCAATAGCCTGCTATTGCTCGACAATATGCTCCTGCATTGCTCTAATGACTTACATCCATGTAAGAATCAATCAAGCGCCTTGCTACTGAAAATTTATCCTCGTTTAAAATTGATCGATTCATTAAGTCAATTGGTATTAGCTATGATGTTATAGATTGCCAATAGCTAATAAGTAATGAAATATTAATCATTAAAGAGACCATTGAGCTCCTGTTTAGCTAAATAATTATCCATAGTTGAACGCAATAGTTTATAAAGTAAGATTGAACCATCAATTTCTTCTTTTCGATTGGTTAAACTTTCAATATTTAGCCCTAAAGGTAATTTGTAGGGTAATACTGCGTCTAATATTTGCACTAAAGTATTACTGCAAATTCTTATAGATTCATACAATGGGCGCTCTGCATTTAAAATACGTAAACTTGTTGCTTCAGGTACGCTAACACCTAACCATTCAATAAACTCTAAGGTTTTCTTACTGCCACAAGGTGAAAATGTTAAAATTATTCGTTGAGGTTTTAAACCTTGTTGCTGACACTCAATAGCGTAGCGCGTTAGCATATCAATGGTTGCTTGCGGATTATAAATGGCTTGCGAGATAAAAAAATTACAGCCTTGCTGGTGTTTTTCAATTAGCTTAGCGTGTTCATTACCTTTATTGGCATGACGCTCGGCAATGGTTATACCGCCAATAAAAAAATCATTTTCATTCGCCACTAAAGTTTCATACGCTTTAGTTAAAGGTAAGCTAATATTATTTTGTCGCGAAGGGCTACCAACCAGCACAATGTCGCGAATACCATACTCTTGCCAGGCCTCATTTGCCCATTGATTAAAATCATCTCCGTTCGATTGCACAACACTTTTATAAGTGATCACCGGTCGGTTTGACTTCTGTTGCAGTAGAGAAGAGTAAAGTCTTGGATCATGTGTTGACTTGAATGGAAAAGGGCGTGGCTTTGAAGTACGAGAATCTTCATTTTGAATGTCGTAAACAATTAAACCGTCAAAGTCGATATCGTTAACACGTTCGAGTAATTTATCCGCTATGGTAGAAACTTGATCTATCGGGGTATCATTTTTGGGTGGTGTAGTACCAATAAAGTACACACCTCGATTAATGTCGTTATATCGTGCTCTTAACTCTGAACCGTTTTTCACTGCGTTGCTTCTTATATAGGGAGAATAAATTGTCTTTTAGGCTATTAATACTACCTTGTTAGATAATAAAAATCTTCGCTACACTAATAATTATTTTCTTAAATTTATAGCATTTTCTCATAAGGGGATTAATGAAGTTAATAAGGTTTATATCGACGACACACGATCTATCTGTTCGAGAATATCTTCTTTATTTTTTAACAGTTTTATCGCATTAAATAAATTATCTGCTTGCGGATAACATAGTTTTAAATACCGCAACCACTGCTTTAAACGGCTTGAAAAATAGAAACTTTTATCACCTTGCAGCTCTAATTCACTATAGCGTTTTAATAAGTTACTTAGTTCAGACCATGCCATAGGATCTTCATTAAATTTAATAACATTAGCTAAGTTTGGTAACGCTAATGCGCCTCTGCCTAACATTAGGTTTGGGGTTTGGCTTTGTCTGATGCAATTATCGGCATCTGTTTTATTCCAAACTTCGCCATTAGCAAATATTTCTATATCGTATTTTTTTCTAATATCTGCAATAAAGTGCCAATAAGCAGGAGGGCGGTAACCATCTTGTTTAGTGCGGGCATGAATGGTTAATTGGTCAACATTTGCTGATTGCACTGCACTAACAATTTCATCTAATTTAGAAGCATCAGTAAAACCAAGTCTTATTTTCGCTGATAACGTAGGGCTATTGCCAATTGCGTCTCTTATCTTCGTCATTATTTGATGAATTTTTTCAGGCTCATTCAATAATACTGCGCCACCTTTACTTTTATTAACTGCTTTAGCGGGGCAACCAAAGTTTACATCGATACCATGCGAGCCCAATGAAAGTGCTCTAACGGCATTTTCAGCCATCCAATCTGGTTCTTGCCCGAGTAATTGCATTCTTAAAGGTGTGCCACTTTTTGTTTTGCAGCCGTAGTCTAATTCGGGACAAATTTTTCTAAAAACATGCTTAGGTACTAATGAATCGACCACACGAACAAACTCGGTAATACAAAAGTCATAATTATTTAAAGATGTTAATAAATGTCGCATTAACTCGTCGGCTACGCCTTCCATAGGTGCGAGGATAATTTTTTTTACGTGAGAATGATCTGAGCTAGGCATAAGTTAACGGTTGTCGTGTTTCTGATAGTTGATTGGAAATTATGTGCAATAACTTTAAAAGTTAATCGTAATGTTTTTATAAATAGTGACTAGGAAAACGGTGATAGTAGCGATTAACGTTTAATGCTAATTTGCTGAATATCTTCATGTGGTCATTCAAGAGTGAGATAAGGTGAAAATAATGTTGGAGTCAAGGGTCGACTATTAGTCATTAGCAACAAGTTATCAGCTACTCGAAATCAATTATTTATAAAAGCTGTAGCGGGTATGATAACAACTAAAAATAAGAAGAGTACTTATTTTATCTTCTTATTTTTAGCTGTAGATAGGTATTTGTAGATAGGTATTTGTGTTAAATATTTTTATTTAAAAAGTTAACGACGTTTTTCATGTATTCTGCATGGTTTTCAGGGTCAAAAAAGCCATGACTTTCACGACGAAACTTGTGCCAAGTGTAAGGTTTATTTGCATCATCTAAAGCAGATTTTAATCTTACTGAATGTTCAAAGGGTACTTGTTCATCTTGTTCGCCATGAGCTATAAATATAGGGATTTCGATACGACTAACGTTATACACAGGAGACATTTCTCTGTGGATTGCAGGGTCGGTACCTAAAGTATCTTCTAAATAAGCCTTACCTCGATAAAGTTTTTTAATATTACCTTCATCAAACATTAAGGGTAAGTCATATACACCGGCATAACCAATGGCACAGCGATAAGTATTAGGATATTTAATGGCACTTTGTAATGCTGAATATGCGCCAAAGCTCCCACCCATGATACAAGCCTTATCTTTGTTCGCGAGTCCAGCACTAATGGCCCATTGATAAGCCTCAAAGATGTCTTGCTGAATAGTATCTCCCCAGTGTTTAAAGCCAGCATGATAAAATTTTGCGCCATAGCCTGTAGAGCCACGAAAATTAACTTGTAAAACCGAATAACCATTTAAGGCTAAATATTGCACTTCATCGGAATACTCCCAATCATCTTTAGAATGCGGCCCACCGTGAACTAAAACTACTAGAGGCGCTATTGTGTCAGCTGATTTTGTTTTTGCTTGAGTAAAGTAACCTCTTATTTTAAAACCGTCAGATGACATAAATTCAATCGGGTCAGTGTAAGCGAGTTGCTGCGGCGATACATTTGGATAAAACTTAAACAAGCCAGAAAGTTTATTATTGGCTAAATCAAAGATATAAAACTGACCTGCTTCAATATCTGAAGATACACGCACAATATAAACATCACCTTTTTCCGTACGACTAGTAATATCAATTCTTTGATCTGGAAATGAAGCGACTAGCTGCTTGAATACTTGTGCTTCTTTTAATTCATTATTGATTAGGTGATAAGTTGGAAATCCATCTTCTGAAGCAACGGCGTAAACATTTTTTTCATCAGAGGTTACTTTTACCTGACTGACATCAACGCCACCGGGGGTAAAAATAGCGCTCATATTACCATCGCTTAAATTTAACTTAAAAAGTCCTGACTTATCTTGCTGAAAATTATCTACAACAAATAAGTTTTCACCAGACTCATCAAATGTTAATGGATAAAAATTATTACCAAATTTTTCAGAGGCTAATTCATGCCACTCATCACCTTTACGAATATGAACTTCAATTTCATTTTGTTTGTTAATCCCTGTAACTAGCTTTGCATCGCCTTGTGCATTCGTGACGAATTTTGCATTGGCAACAGGAGTTCCTATAACTTGTTTTTTCGAACGACCATTATAAATGTTGAGTTTATATAAACCGGCAAAATTACTTCCCCACGGAGTAGAGCTAATTAGAATGTTCTTTTCATCATCTGGCAGCATATCAACGATATTTGCCCAGCCCTTTATTTGCTTCTTCTTTTTAGTGCGAGTGCCAAGGGTATTATCAACATTACGATACCCATAAATTAACTCGGCGCTGCTGCCATCAATATTTACAGCAAATAATTCGCCATAGTAACTAAGCTCTTCCTGCCAAGGCTCACGTTGAAATATTTTAAATACTACGCGTTCGTTATTTGCCCAATGATAAGTGCCTACTTCATTTTTACCAGGTAATTTAGAAGCACCCACCATTTTCATTGTACTGCGTGAAATAAATATGAGCGCCCGTTTGCCATCAGAGTCCATGGCAACAGCTAAGTGTTTGCCATCAGGCGATATTTTTACATCTTGATACTTTGCTCGTTGAAATAAGTGTTCCCAATCTTGTGCGTGTGCAGCAGCCATTGTTAGGCATAACACTATGGGTAAAAAGATAGCTTTCATTTTAAAATCCCTGTTTTTATTTATTATGTTGTACTGATCATTCCTATGTTAAAAATAGGTTAACAAGTTATTGTTCTTTCAGCAAATAATTGGGTAATTTTCAATAGATAAAATTTGATGGAATATGCTAAGGAAATACGAGTAAATATTTCCTTAGCATATTTTTAGCGCTTATGTAGTGTAAGGTCAGCACCTTTTATTACTTGTGGTTCTATGAAGATAAAGTTAACCTGAATAAAATTGAACATGTAACTTTATGTAAAGAAACTCCGTATAAATATAAAAAAAACAGAGTAAAGTGTTAAAAAATTGAAATTTATTTTCGTCGTGTATGGTCTGTGTAATTAGCTATACTTATTTATGTAGTGTTAAACCAATAAAATAATATAAAAGGAATACAGTATGAAATTAATTAAAAAATCATCAATAGCAGCTTTATTAGGTATATTTGCGTTAACTGTAGCAGCAACGATGCCAGCTAAAGCTGAAACAAACCCATTTGCAGTGCAAGATGTAATGACTATTGTTTCTGCCGATGACCACGAAAAAGGTAAATGTGGTGAAGGCAAATGTGGCGAAAGCAAAATGAAAGACGCAGCCAAAGGTAAGTGCGGCGAAGGCAAATGTGGCGAAAGCAAAATGAAAGGCGCAGCCAAAGGTAAGTGTGGCGAAGGCAAATGTGGCGAAAGCAAAATGAAAGACGCAGCCAAAGGTAAGTGCGGTGAAGGTAAATGTGGCGAAAGTAAAATGAAAGCTAAAGCCAAAGGTAAATGTGGCGAAGGCAAATGTGGCGAAAGTAAAATGAAAGCTAAAGCCAAAGGTAAGTGCGGCGAAGGTAAATGCGGTGAAGGTAAAGCTAAAGGCGCAAAAGAAGGCAAGTGTGGCGAATAAGCTCATCACTAAATAAGCTTAGTAAAATAATAAAAACCACTTCATTCGAAGTGGTTTTTTAGTTTTAATAGTAGGTAAACCGATAACCTTAAGGAAGTATAAAATGAGCAATAATGTTGTGATCACCGGCGCTAATCGAGGAATAGGCCTCGCTATGTGTATGCACTTTAAAGCACAAGGAGATAAGGTTTTTGCCTTATGTCGTAACTCGTCAACCGACTTAGAAGAGCTTAATGTAAATGTTATTGAAGGCATTGACGTAGCCAGCGATATTGGGGTTGAAAATATGGTTGCAGCATTAAGTAATGTTGATATTGACGTACTTGTGTGCAATGCCGGTATTTTAAGAGATGAAAGCTTATCTCAGCTAAACGTAGATACTATTCGCGAACAGTTTGAAATTAATGCCTTAGCACCGTTAAGGGTTGTTGCTACCTTACAAGCAAATTTAAATGAAGGGGCAAAGGTTGCACTTATTACTTCTAGAATGGGCTCTATTAGTGATAATACCTCAGGTGGGCGTTACGGCTATAGAATGTCGAAGGCAGCATTAAATGCAGCCGCTATGTCGTTGAGTCATGATCTTGCAAGTAAAAAAATTGCTGTTGGCATTTATCACCCCGGTTATGTACAAACCGAAATGGTGAATTATGGTGGCGACATAAGTGCAAGTGATTCTGCTAAAAAATTGGTGGGGTTAATTAATCAACTTACTCAAGATCAAAGCGGGGTGTTTAAACACTCAAATGGCAGTGTTTTACCTTGGTAATATTGACTAAGAGTGCAGCTAACGCAACAAAGCTTTTTAATGCTAATCATATAAAAATATGGCAAACCGTTCAGGCAATTCCCCTTGGAAAAGTGGCTAGTTATGGACAAATTGCTGATTTAGCTGGTTTGCCTGGACGTGCACGTTTGGTTGGTAAAGCACTGGGCGCAGTTCCCAAGAACGGTTGGCGTGGGCGTGAGGTGCCTTGGTATAGAGTGATTAATTCACAAGGTAAAATTTCTTTTGCACCAGGGAGTGATCATTTTGATCGACAACGTAACTTATTACAAGATGAGCAAGTGGTGGTTCTCGGCGCTCGTGTGCATTTAAAAACCTTTCAATGGGTGCCTGATTTAGCCGAGTTACTATTTACGCTAGATACGTAAGTTAATTAAGCGATATTTGTAGTTAAAAAAATCATATACCCGAGGTTCATAAATCAAGAAGTGAGCAAGGTTATTAAAAGATATTCATTAAATGCAGAATTACCGTTCTAATAGGCTTATAGCTAACCAATGTGGCGAGGATTTGTTCGTGTGCTATTTGGGCTAGTTATAGGCGTTTTTTGATTTAACCTTAATCTGAGAAAGTATGAAAACAGGTCAGTTAGCTTGCCGTATTTGTTGTTTAACGAAATTAGAAGACATTAGCTATTAGCCTAGGTAGAGTAAGTTAATCTATTTTTTTCGTGATGATCCCCAAGGGATCAACGTTTAAATTTCATTTACAATCAAATGTATACTGCTATTTTTTTAGAATATATCGCTACTTTGATTACCCTTTGACTTTATTTGGAGCTAAACATGAACCGTAAATTACTATCCATTTTGATTTCATCAGCGCTTAGTGTCTCGGCTTTTACGACCGGTAATGTGCTGGCATTTGAGCAAAATACGACAGACGCTATTGCCAAAGATTACCAACAGCATTTAGCCCCATTATGGGATCATTTCCACCGTAATCCTGAGCTGTCATTAATGGAAACTAAAACAGCAAAACGTTTGGCTCAAGAGTTAAGTGCAGTAGGATACGAAGTAACACAAGGGGTTGGTGGCACAGGGATTGTCGCCATGTTGAAAAATGGCGCCGGTCCAATGGTGATGGTAAGGGCTGATATGGACGGCTTGCCTGTTGTAGAGCAATCAGGTTTAGCTAATGCTTCAACCGTGAAGATGAAAGATTGGAACAATGAATTAGTTGGCGTTATGCATGCCTGTGGTCATGATGTTCATATTACGAGTTTAGTAGGAACGGCGCGCTACATGGCTGAAAATAAAGATAAATGGTCAGGCACGTTAATGTTAATAGGACAACCAGCGGAAGAAAAAGGTCCAGGAGCTTCTGCAATGATGGCAGACAATTTATGGCAACGTTTTGGCCAGCCTGATTACGCTTTTGCATTTCATGTAAGTGCCAACTCAGAGGCGGGTAAAGTTATTGTTGATGAAGGCTCACCTTACGCGGGCGCAGATACGGTTGATATTACTGTGCACGGTATTGGTGCTCATGGTGCTTCACCGCATCAAGGTAAAGACCCTATCGTTATTGGGGCGCAAATTGTTAACAACCTGCAAACCATTATTAGCCGTGAATTAGCACCTCGATACGCTGGTGTAATAACGGTTGGGGCGTTTCATGCCGGCACTAAGCATAATATTATTTCTGATGAAGCTAAGTTACAGTTAACTGTGCGTAGCTTAACGCCTGAAGTGCGTGAACAACTGCTTAGTGCAATTAAACGAATCGCTATCGGCACAGCACGAACTGCAGGTATGCCTGAAGATAAGTTGCCAGAAGTGGTGGTGAGTGAATTCGCTTTTCCGCCAACCTTTAATGATCAAAAGCTAGCTAAGCGCTTAAAGGGAGTACTGACTGAGAAAATGGGCGCTGATGCATTGCTCGAACCTGCTGAAACGGGTATGGGAGCAGAAGATTTTGGTTTCTTTACCACAGAGCCTTATATCCCGAGTGTGTACTTTAAAGTCGGTGGTACGCCAAAAGCAGATTTTGAACGTGCGGCTAACGGTGGCGCGCCTGTGCCAAGTCATCACAGTCCACAATTTAAAATAACCCCAGAGCCTGCAATTAAGTCGGGCGTTGAGGCAACAGTACACGCATTGCTTGATGTTATGGCAAAGTAGTCACTGATAAAGCTTGGTAACAACAGTAATAACAGTAACATCAAGTTGTTACTGTTGTTTTTACATAAAAAAGCCCAGTCAAAAACTGGGCAAAATAGGGAGAAATCTTGTAAATCAAAAATTAACTTTTATCTATTACCTGGCCTTGTTGTAATAAACTTTTACCGTTAATCGCAATTTTTCTTGGCTTTAACGCTTCTGGTATTTCTCTTTCTAAATCTATATGTAATAAGCCATGCTCGATAAATGCACCGATAACTTTAACGTGGTCACCTAATTGAAACTTACGTTCAAAGCTTCTATCGGCAATACCTTGATGAAGAAACTTGCGTTCAGCATTACTGGTGTTTCCCGTTTTTGTTCCGGTAACCACTAGCGTGTTTTGTTTGGATTCAATATCAAGCTCTTGCTCTGCAAAGCCGGCTATCGCCATAGTAATGCGGTATTGATCTTCTGCAAGTAACTCAACGTTATACGGAGGGTAAGAAGATTGTTTGTCTGCTCTTGATGCTTTGTCGATTAAACCAGCTAAGTGATCGAATCCGATAAATGAGCGGTAAAGTGGGCTGAAATCTGTAGTTGTACGCATAATTCATATCCTATCTAAGTTTAGCAATATGTTGTCTCTGTCAATTTTTTTCGGATGCTAAAACCAGCTAATGCTGCGGATTAATACACCTGAAATTTAATCTTTCAGAGTTTAATTGTGCCTTTCAATATTGAACAGGCGGTTAATGTAGACCCTATCGGCGACTACATTATTAAAGATGGGATTAATGAATATTATTTCAAGAGTAAGTTTGATTATTTTTTAAATAAAATTATTTTAAAATAAACGGGCTTGCATTAAGTTATTGATACTTAATAGATAAGTTGGATTGTTTTTTTACTATTATTTTTAAATAATATTAAGACGTTATAATAGCGGTTAAGAGAAGTCATAGTAAGGGAATGGCAAATTATGACGACCCTTACTATTTTATTCTTAAAAAATTGCTACTCTGAATTTGCGTTTGTTGTAAGTTCAGCTGGCTTAACAGCTTGGCTTATGGATTTTAATTTAGTGAGTGCAGTTTCATAATCTGGGTGTTGAGAAATATTCGCGACTAATTCTTTGTAGGCTAATTTACCTTCGGTATCAATAATAATAATGGCACGGGTTAGCAGCCCCATATCTTTAATCAGTAAGCCATAGTTATGACCAAAATCACGCCAAACTGAGTCAGACAAAACCCTGATATGATCTACCTTCTCTGTTTTGCAAAAACGCTTTTGTGCAAAAGGTAGATCATTGCTTATGGTTAGCATTACAACATCTTTTGGTAAGTTTTCTACTTCGTCATTAAAACGTTTGGTTTGTATTGAACAGACACCAGTATCTAAACTAGGCACCACAGAGATCAATACTGACTTGCCCTTGAATTCACTTAATGTTACTGGCGAAAATGACTCGGTGACGACTTTAAAGTCAGGAGCTTTATCACCCACTTTTATTTGGTTGCCCAACAAAGTTACGTACTTATTACCTGCCATCACTAAATTTGTTGTTTCAGTTAATTCCACATGAGATGTTTCGGCAGCAGCTGAAAATGCAAATACGGAGCTGAGTAAGGCAATTGTTGGTAATGTTAAAATTTTCATCATTCGATTATTAACTTAGGGTAAAATAGAAATCAAGCTTACCTATGTGATGGAAAAAATGCGAATTAATCGTGTTTTATTTTTAATATCCAACTATGGTTTAAAGTAGTGGTGCGAGCTGAAATGGATTATTGAGTGACTAATTTTCCCTCAATTCTTTACTCAAAAGGGCTTACGCGTAGTTTTTTGTTTTTTTCTTTAGCAATCTTGGGTTTTTCCGTTATGACAACTTCATTATTGATTTGTGACGACTCTACTGTAGCGCGCAAGCAAGTTGCACGTTCTCTGCCAATAGGCTGGGATGTCGACATAACTTTTGCCACTCATGGTGTTGAAGCTATATCGGCCATTAAAGAAGGTAAAGGGGATATATTATTACTTGATTTGAATATGCCAGTAATGGACGGTTATCAAGTACTAGAAGCAATAGTCAAAGAAGACCTACCGACTTTAACTATTGTTATATCGGGTGATATTCAACCTGAAGCTTATAAAAGAGTTACCGCTTTAGGCGCATTAGCATTTATCAAAAAACCTATCGATAAAGATAAACTTGCTTCGGTTCTTCAATCTTATGGCATTTGTAGTAAAAATGACATTTTAACTCAAGAAGTAGCTCAAGAAGTAGCTCAAGAAGTAGATGAACTATCCTTGAATAACGCAACGCAGCGAAGTGCTAAAGAAATAAATATCGCTGAAGTTACAAATCCAAAAGTAGCGGTTAGTTCAACAAGCGAGTCATCACAACATCGCGAGTCTTCTGCACCATTAATAAATAGTAAGTTAATTGATTGTTATCAGGAGATAGCAAATGTAGCTATGGGGCAAGCAGGAGATTTATTAGCACGTTTGTTAGGTGTTTTTGTGGTACTTCCTATTCCAAATGTTAACTTTATCGAAGTTAGCGAGCTTATTATGGCACTGAGCGATGTTGAGGATAAAGATACCACTTCGGGTATTTGCCAAGGCTTTATAGGCGCGGGTATTTCAGGTGAAGCTTTACTTATTCTTAATGACTCAAGCTTTAAAGATATTGCCTCATTAATGAAGTACGAAGATTCATTTAATGATTCACCAAATAACACTTTTGATAAGACAGTTGAATTAGAACTACTTATGGACATGGCTAATACTCTTATCGGTGCCTGTTTAAATGGGATTTCGTCGCAATTAGATATGTCATTTAGCCAAGGCCACCCAGTGGTATTAGGCCAACATAGAAAAATTTCAGAACTCATCGATACTAACACTGAAAAATGGAAGAAAACGCTCGCCATTGAAATAAGTTATGGTATTGAAAATTACGCCATTAAATGTGACTTACTGCTGCTTTTTACTGAAGCGTCAGTCGCAACATTTAATAATAAAATTGCTTATTTATTGGATTAAAAATGTCAGGCCAAGTAGAACAATTAAATGAGTTACATTGGATGATGGAGATGCTTCATAACATTGAAGTAGGCTTAGTGGTAATTGATCGCGATTACACCATTCAAATTTGGAATGGTTTTATGGAAAACCATAGCGGATTATTACCACGAAATGTTAAAGGTAAATCTGTTTTTGATCTTTTTGAAGAGATTCCTGAAGACTGGTTTCGGCGTAAAGCTGAATCAGTATTTTTATTGAAAAATAAAGCTTTTACTATTTGGGAACAACGTCCATACGTTTTTAAATTTAACAATTATCGACCAATCACTGGCACTGCAGAGTTCATGTATCAAAACACAACGTTTATTCCACTAATTTCGTCAACAGGTGAAGTTACTCATTTATGCTTGTTGGTTTATGATGTAACGGATAATGCAACCCATAAAAAAGAATTAGAAAAAGTGAATGCTGACCTTGCTTTATTGAGTCAAGTTGATGGTTTAACTTGTTTATTTAACCGTAATTATTGGCAAAAATGTATCGAAACAGAGTTTAAACGTTATGTGCGACACAGACAAACAAGCACGTTAGTAATGCTCGACATAGATAATTTTAAAATGGTGAACGATAAATATGGTCATACTGTTGGCGATTATGTGCTTAAACATTTAGCACAAATTATTAGTGAACAAGTACGTGAAACCGATATTACTGGGCGCTACGGTGGTGAAGAGTTTGTTATTTTTTTATCGGGCACTTCATCAAGTGATGCGATGATATTTACTGAACGTTTGCGTAAAACGGTTGAATCTTCCGTTTTTATTTATAATGATATTGAAATTAAGTACACCATAAGTATTGGTATTGCTGAGGTACTACCAGCTTTAGAGTCTGTATCGCAGTGGCTTGAAAATACTGATAAAGCGCTATATGAATCAAAAAATAATGGCCGAAATAGAGTTACTGTTTATCAAGATTAATACAAAACACTGAGCGTTTTAATTTTCAAATAACCTAGCCACTAAAACTTAACAGTGGTGTTAAGACTACCTATTTAATAAAAATATGCGCAACCACTAACTCATTGAATTAGAATGAGCTTTAGTGGCATTGAGGTTTGAAATACAATATATTTTAAATTTTATACCAAATGTAATAAGTTTTTGACGATTTAAATCGCCTTAAAATGATCAATTATTTATTTCAATTGGTATTATACCTGACTGCTAAATAACGTAATATTTGGCTTATAAAAATCGCTATTAAAACACCACAAGCATTAGCGAGCATATCTAACCATTCACCGTAGCGATTAACGTAAGGTTGAATTACTTCAATTAAGCCACTCCAAGCAATAAAAAATAACGCAAAAGCTAACCAATATTTTGGTCGACGTATGGCAACAGGCAACATTAAAGCGCAGTAACCAATGAGGTGATGTGTTTTGTCACTGCCAGGTGCTGCGGGTAAATGTTCTACAGGGAACAGAGAGCCAAGCGTTATAAGTGCAAGCACTAATAACGTAAGTGCTCGCCAATATTGCTTATTAATGTTTATTAGAAACGTTAGCATTACTTTTTCTTATAAACCAATTTGCCATCTACCCATGTTTTATCTACGGTTACTTGCCAAATATCTTGTTCTGGCATGGTGAAAATGTTGCGGTCTAATAAAATAAAGTCAGCTTTTTTTCCTTTCGCTAAACTACCAATAATATTTTCTTGATGACCAGAATAAGCGGCATCTATCGTAAAGCTCCTGAAAGCTTCCAAAGGCGTCATTTTTTCATCCGCAAACCAGCCACCTTGTGGACTATTTGTATGATCTTGACGAGTAATTGAGGCGTGTAGACCAAAAAATGGGTTAGGCGATTCAACCGGAAAATCTGAGCCTGCGGCAATAATTGCGTTGGCATTTAATAGTTTTCTCCAAGCATATGCACCTAATATTCTTGTTGGCCCAAGTCTTTCTTGTGCCATGTTTTTATCGCTAGTAGCGTGGGTGGCTTGCATGGCCGCAATAACATCTAACTCGGAAAACCTTGGTATATCTTCAATACGCAACACTTGAGCATGCTCAACTCTGTGGCGCAAATCTTTAGTTTTAGTGGCTTTAATATATTTTTCGTAAGTATCCAGCACAAGTTTATTGGCGTTATCACCAATGGCGTGACTATTCACTTGAAAGCCTAAACGCATGGAGGTATCCACTAAATTTTCAAACGCTTTTGGGGTATTAAGTAATAAACCTTTATGGCCCGCATGGTCTGAGTAATCTTCAATTAAAGCCGCGCCACGACTCCCTAATGCGCCATCGGCTTGAATTTTTACACTATTGAAAGTGAACATATCGTCTTTACTACGATATTGTCCGTTATCTAATGTTTGTTGCCAATTAGGCGATGGTAAATACAACATGGCATTAACGCGAATGCTCATGGCATTTTCTTGGCTTAAGGCTTTAAATGCATTGAGGTTATCGGTATCAATGCCGGCGTCATGCACGCTGGTTAGGCCAAAACTGGCAAGAGAGTCCATTGCTTTAACTAATACTTGTTTTTGTTCTTGAACGGTTAAAGGGGCGATGCTTTGATTGATCAAGTCCATGGCGTTATCGATAAAAACACCGGTTGGCATACCGTTTTTATCTTTAATAATTTCACCGCCATCAGGTGATAGAGTGTCTTTAGTGATTCCCGCCAATGCCATGGCTTTAGAGTTAGCCCAACCTGCATGGCCGTCAACACGTGCAAGCCAAACAGGTTGATCAGGAAAATATTTATCTAAACTTGCTGCGGTAGGAAAAGCGTTACTTGGCCATTGGGTTTGGTTCCAACCTCGGCCTTGAATCCAGGTTAACTGAGTATTATTTTTAGCATAGTTAAGCGTTTTATTAACTGCATCTTGAGCTGAGGTAGTATTAACTAGGTCGGCTTGCAATAAACTTAAGCCGTAGCTTAATATATGGCCATGAGAATCAATTAAGCCTGGGATCAGGGTTTTACCTTTGCCGTCTATCACTGTGATGTTTTTTGCGTTGGGTAATTGTTCTTCTGAAGAATATATTTTATCAATCTTATCATCAGTAAAAGCAATCGCGCTAAAACGTTCAAGGCTTTTTCCGTTAAGAGTATATCCTTGAATATTAGTGATTAATGTCGTTTGCGCAACAACTAATGTTGGCGACATTGTTGCTAGTAATAACATGGTTTTTACAGCACTTGATAGAGGCTTCATCATACTTCCTTGAATACTTAAGTTGCCAAATACTAGCATGAATAAATTAATTTATATTTATTTTTGACACACTATTTATAAGTATATAAAACAAAATAGCAGACACTAAGGTCCGCTATTTAAACGTATCGTTTGAAGCAATTTTTATCACGTTATTTATGTTCTTTTTCTGGTGCTTATAGCGTATTAAAAAGTGTATTAACTTATATGATTAACTCATGCTTTAAATCGTGCGAGTTGCCGTTGCTGGCGCTATCAATGCCGCCTTACGCGCAGGATAAAGCACGGCTATTTGCCCAACAATAAATAAGGCAATTACACCAAAAGCTATCAATTCAATACCAATAGGAGATAAATTAAAGGTATTGACCAACCACATATTTAGCCCAATAGCGCCTATACAGCCAATAATATTACCAAAGGTAGAAATAATAAAATTTTCCATCATAAAGTAACGCATTATTTGACCTTTTGTCGCACCTAGAGCACGTCGTGTGCCAATTTGTTTAGTGCGTCGATTAATACTAAAAATAGCTAAACCAACAATACCAAACCCTGTAATTAAGGTTAAAGTTACAACGACAGTGGTTAATATTTTATTGGTAGCATTATGTTGTTGATAACTGCGATTACGGGTATCTTCTGTGGTTGTTACTCGGCGAATTATGCGTTCTTTATCACTTTGTGCTAGCGCTTTTTCTATAATCGGCATTAACTCGTCACGTCGTCCTGCTTCGGTGCGAATAAAGTAATAACTGCCTTTAGACTCCCGTTGAAAGGGCACAAGCATACTGCGCTCTACACCATCCCAGCCATTCCAAGGGGCTTGAAGTGTTTTTACAATACCGATAATTTGCATCGGTTGTGTTTGAGATATATACACAGTTTTGCCAATCGCTGATTGCCAGTTATCAGGATACAAATTTTCAGCAAAAGCTTGAGTAATAATCGTTTTAGCTGGCCAAGTTGACTGTCCGTCTTTACGTATTTCTACATCGCCTTGTTTAAAGTTATTACCTGCAATAAGCGTTAGACCTAAGGCGTTAATGCCGTGATCATCTACCATATAAATGGCCGAGCCAACAGCATCTTTATCTTCGCCTGATTCATGCTGCAATGCCATTGACCAACCGCTACTACTTAAAGGCACGGCATTAATTTGAACTGCATCTATAACCCCAGGTGTGTTACGGATCATGTGTAAATCTGTTTGTAAGTGGGCTTGAATATTATAGTTTTGCCCGAAAATAGTATTGGTTAAATAGAAAGTGTTGGCTTCGTCAATACCACTTTCACGTTGCATTTGTTGCTGGCGGTCTTGGATCATAAAAATAGCATTAACCATAATAGCCATAGTTAAGGCTATTTGTAGAGCAATAAGTAGCGCGCCTATTTTATTACGCGCTAAAGCTCTTAGTATTAGTCCAGTTTCTAACATAATAATTTCCTTTTTCCTTAAAGCTTATTGGCTTTTAAGTTGTTGCGCGGGTTGAATATTACAAGCACGCCACGTTGGATATAAGCCAGCGAGTATGGTGGATAAAAGGGCAAGTGTTACCGCGAGTATTGCCATGTTAATGTCTAAGGTTGCTAAGTCTTTCATGTAATCGCCATATAAGCCTTCAACGCCTTTCAAACCTAGATAAGCGAGTATTAAACCTAGTATGCCGCCCAATATACCAATGCAAGCTGACTCGATTATATATTGGCTAAAAAGTGTTTTTTTACTGGCTCCTAACGCTTGTCGTAAGCCAATTTCAGGCGCTTTTCCTAAGAATTTAGCCAGTAATAACCCTACGGTGTTAAGTAAACAAACCAATAAGAACATAAAAGACATTGCCATCATCATTTGAGCATCATCAGCAACAACTTCTTGAGATTCTAACCACTGCATAACGTTGCTTAAACGGTTGTCAATCGGGCGTTGAAAGCGGCCAAACTGTTGCTGCTCTTGTACATAAGCATTGAGAAACTGTAAATAATCCTCTTTGTCTTGCTGAGTTTTTAACTCAACCCAAAACTGTGTCCAAATACATTCAGAAGCGAGGAATGCTTTAAAGCCATCTCCAGTAGGTTTCCAACAATTGGTGTTGCCAGAACGGGATATTTTCTCATCTGCAATTAGGTGAAAAGGCACAAATATATCTTCAGATTCGTTAAACGCGCCAGTGGTAATATCATAAAACCTTGGCTTGGGTTGCCAATGATCAATCACCCCAACGATCCGAAACATATTTCCTTCAAGCTTAATCGACTGACCAACCGAGTTTTTGCCGCCAAACAGCTTGTCGTTGGTTTCTTTACTCAATACCACGACAAACTCTTTACTCTCATCGCTTTGATTCGACCAACCACCGCCATAAATAAATGGCACATTAAACATAGTAAAAAAGTCAGCGGAATTAGCTCTGCCATTAACAATGAGTGGCAACATTTCAGGATCTGCTGGCTCAATCACACCAAATGCTTGTGCTTGCACATTTTGTCGAAAGGCTTTTTTAGCACGCATTAAATTACTTGAGTCGGTATAAGTTAGCTGATCAGGCGGATTTAAACCGTCGTCAAATGGGTCGTTTACATCCCAGCTATCAAGTTGCACATAATATAATTGCTGACTTTTTTCGGGAATAGGGTTTGCTGACATTAAGTAATTTACAGTCACAGTGGTCATAGCGGTGCCAATACCTAAACCAATCGCGCAAATCATTAATAGGCTAAGACCCCAATGACGAGTAATACTTATCCAAGCGAGTCGTAAATAATAACTAAACATAGTGTTGTCCTTGTTTGGGCTTAAAACGCTTGAATTATTTACGCGCTAGCTTGATGAATATTAGCGACAACATCTAACTCGCTGACTCTGCCATCTTTAACTTGAATGGTGCGCTTTGCCCGAAGCGCTAATTCTGCATCATGAGTTACCATGATAATTGTTGTGCCTTGTTGGTTAATTTCTTCGAGTAAAGTAAGCACACCTTTGGCCATTTCAGAATCAAGGTTTCCGGTAGGTTCATCGGCTAAGAGAAAGCGTGGGCTAGTAGCTAACGCTCGGGCAATCGCAACACGTTGTTGTTGTCCACCAGATAATTGACTGGGTAAGTGTTTCATACGAGAAGCTAGTCCAACGCGCTCAAGGTTTTCTTCAATTCTACGTTTTCGTTCGGCGCTATTAAATCCACGATAACGCAGCGGTACGTCGACATTGTCATAAAGGTTAAGATCTGGGATCAAGTTAAAACCTTGGAAAATAAAACCTATTTTTTCATTTCGCATTCTTGAACGACCATTATCATTAAGTGTGCCAACGTCTTCGCCATCCAATAAAAACTCACCATTGCTGTAGGTTTCAAGCAAACCCGCAATATTTAAAAAGGTGGTTTTACCTGAGCCTGAAGGGCCAGTAACACTGACAAAATCTCCTTCGTTAACTTGTAAACAAAAGTCGCGTAATGCATGGGTTTGAATATCAGCGGTTTGGAATATTTTATTTATATTTTTCATAACTAACATGTTGAATTCCCTTATCTATAATGAGCAGTTACCTGCTTGTTTGGTCTGCATTTATTAATAAAACCTAAGTACAGGTGTTATCGGTTAATAGCAAAATAATTGATTTAGGCTTCCCTAAATGATTAACGTTTTAGCTACCACGCTATTCACTTAGTAAAACTTGATTGGCGGCATTGAAGGTATCTGTGCCAGAGATAATAATTTGGTCACCTAGTTGTAAGCCTTGTAAAACTTCTACATGACTTAAACTGCGTGCGCCTGTGGTTATTGGCGTTTTTTCAGCTAAACCATTACTCACTTTATAAGCGAATCGGCCACCACTGCTTTCTAAGAATTGTCCTCGTTGTACTTGTAAAACATTTTCTTTGTACTCTAAAATTATTTGGGTATTTAAACGTTGGTTTTGTCGAAGCTTTTTGGGTATTTCGTTTGTAAAGCGTACTCGTCCAGTAACCTGGTTATTCAGTATTTCGGGGGAAATTGTTACTAGACGAGCACGAAAGGGCTGTTGTTCAAATTGAATATTTACTTCCATACCAATAGCGAGATCGTCTGCGTAGCTTTCAGGGATATCAATCTCAACTTCAAACTGAGATAAATCGACTATGGTTAAAATCGCTTGGTTTTTACTCAAAAAGGTTTTGTTGTTAGCACTTAAATTACCGACGATGCCGTTAACAGGTGAAGCGATATTTAGACCATTAACTTGGCGCTGTAACTCTTGAACTAACAAGTCTTGACGCCTAATGTCTAACTGTAAAGAGTGACTGTCGAAGTCTGAACTTTCGATATTAAGAGCGGCATCTTGAACTGCATGTTTATGTTGTAAATTGGCTTGCTCTAACTCATCTTGGGCTTTTTCAAAGTCAATTTGGCTAATGGCACTTTTGCTATAACCTAAATCAGCTCTGCGCTTTTCTCTATTAGCTGTAATGAGCTTTACATTGGCTAAATCAACCGCTTTTTGATCAATCAATCGTTGCTTTTTTGCTTGAATTTTTTGACGATCAAAGCTTGATTGCAAACTCTCTAAGGTTGTTTGTTGCTGAAATAAACGACTATTTAATTCAGGGCTTTCAAGTTTAGCGATAATTTGCCCTTGTTCAACCTCGTTACCTGCTTCTATCAGTAAAGTAATCGTGCCATCTGCGGGACTATAAACGGTAGGACTGACCGCTGCTACAACGCGACCTAACACCGAAATATCACGAATAAATTCGCCTTGCGTTATGGTGGCAATTCGCACACGATCTAACGCGATTGATTGTTCTGCTTTGCTCCAACGCGATGCTGAAGGTGCTACTTGCCAGATAATACTCGCAATAATAATTGTGGCTAATATTATAGTTAGCCAACGTTTTTTGGTCGGTGTGTTTTTTATTATTTGTATATCTTGTGCACTGGTGTCTTTAATCGACATGATTTATTCCCCCCGAATATAAAATCAGCGCTTAAACCTAAAGCAAAGCCATTTGCTAAAGTGCACTAATAATTACTAAGTCGCAGGTAGTAGAGAAAAGGTTTAAAAGTAATGAAAATAATTTTTATTATAGGAAGGAGGCAATGCTCTAAAAATTAAATAATTAACGATTGCTAGACGCTCAAAAACTATGGAGAAGCTTTATCGATTGTTACTGTAGTAAGTTTTATTATGTTTAGAAGCTATTTCTAGAAGCTATTTCTAGAAGCTATGCGTGAGAAATTAAGCTGCAATTAAAAGCCAAAAACCAAAAGCACAAGGTATAAACTGAAACCGGTTACAGTTTTGAAATTAATATGCCGTAGATAACGGCTTAATTTTTTAGTTTATTTTAGCACTTAACTTATGTCGCCATTGGCGGAATGCGATTAACAAGAGTAGTGACAGAGGAATGGCAAAGTCAATTATGCGAGTATAACGGGCATATGGAGTAAAGCCTGTAACTAAAGACACTTGTGCTTTAAGTACCGCTTGTTCAAATTGTGGTATTTGTTTAACGATATTGCCTTGGTGATCAATAACAGCGGTAATACCGTTATTGGTAGCGCGCAAAAATGGTCGACCAAATTCTAAGGCACGCATTCTAACAATATCTAAGTGTTGATGCGGACCGTGTGAGTCGCCAAACCAAGCATCGTTACTTACCGTTAGCAGTAAATCAGTTTGCTCAGTAAAGTTAGCGCTTAATTGCTCGGCAAAGGCCACCTCAAAACAAATTAATGGCAGTAAATGCAAGCCATTAGCGATTAAATTCTCTTGAACATAATCACCACGACTAAACGACGACATTGGCAGATTGAAAAATGGCGCTAATGGTCTTAACAAATCGGCAAAAGGCACGAACTCACCTATGGGCAATAAGTGGTGTTTAGCATAACGATTTTCATTATTATATTGATAACTGCCTTGTTTATCTTCGGCAAACTTTTTACCTAGTACAATTAAGTTGTTGTAATAGTTTTTGCTATTAATGTTGTAGTCAATAATGCCAGAAATTATCGCGCTATTATTAAGTAGTGCTGAACTTTCTGCTACTGCTAAAAAGTCTTGAGCTTGATTACTTGGCTCTACCGCTGTAATGGCGGATTCGGGCCAAATAACAATATCTGCAGGGTAATGTTGTTGAGTCAGCTCTAAATACTTAAGCATAGTAGGCTGAGTTAACTCTGGCGCCCATTTTAGCTCTTGTTTTATATTACCTTGTACCATTACTGTGTTTGCGGTTTGGCCTGTTGGGCTAACCCATAAGATATTTTGAAGCAATAAACTGAATGCGGCAATTGAGCCAAGTATGGCGAGGTTTAGCTTGCGATTGTATTGTTTAATAACAGCAACAATGGCAATACAAATGATAATGACCAACGCACTGATGCCTTTCTCACCGATTACTGGCGCAAATAAGGCTAACGGGCCGTCAATCTGGCTGTAACCTAAAGTGAGCCAAGGAAAGCCAGTAAGTAATACACCGCGTAAAAATTCGCTTAATAACCAAAAGGGTAATAAAAGCCAGAGGTTAAGTTTGTTTTGAGCAGAAAAACGTGCGGCTAAGTAGCAAGCAAGGGCAAGAAATAACGCTAAATATAAGCATAGTAAGACCATGAGTAATATTGAAACAGGTAGGGGTAAACCGCCAAACTGATCAATACTAACATGCACCCAACTTATACCCGCTGAAAAGCAACCAAAAGCAAAAATAAAGCCTTGTTTAGCCGCAGCTTTAGCTGGCTTCCCTTGAACTGTGTATAACCATGCAGGTAATACTATTGCTACAAGCCAGTAGTAAGAAAAAGGCGCGTAGCAGAATACTAGCGCTAAACCCAAAAAGAAGCTGAGTATATTTTCTTTAGCAGTGATGTTGCTAATCATTGATTTAAAGAATCTAGTCAGCATAGAGGTTAGTCAATGACTTTACCTGTAACAGCGTGATCTTTAGGTACAGTAATCTGCACTGTTTGAATACGTCGATTATCAGCGGCAGTAACTTTAAAGATAACTTTATTAATGGTGATTTTTTCACCTTTTTTCGGCATATGTCCAAAGTGTTGAATTATAATACCGCCGATAGTGTCAGCGTCACTTTCATTGAATTGAAAATTAAAGTAATTATTAAAGTCGGTTAAGTCGGTTAGCGCTTTTACTTGGTAAACTTGCCCAGCAAGGTGTTTAATATCTTCTTCCATGGCATCATCGGTTTCATCTTCAATTTCACCAACAATTAGCTCGAGAATATCTTCAATAGTAACGACACCTGAAACTCCGCCGTATTCATCAACAACAATGGCCATATGGTAGCGTTGTTGGCGAAACTCTTTTAACAGCGGGTCAACCTTTTTACTTTCAGGCACAATAATAGCAGGGCGAATAACTTGCGATATGGTGAACTCATCTTCTGATTGATTAAAGCCATAAGCTAATAAATCTTTCGCTAAGAGAATGCCTTCAACGTCGTCAATATCTTCATTAATTACCGGAAACCTTGAATGACCAGACTCAACAATCACGGCTAGCGATTTTTCTAGCGGATCATTAATATCTAGGGTGATCATTTGTGAGCGTGGGATCATAATGTCGCGTACTCGCATATCAGATACGATAAGTACACCTTCGATCATTTGCTTAATGTCGGGATTAATTAGTTCACGATCTTCTGCATCGTTTAATGCATCGGTCAGTTGGTCTGTGCTTTTCGATTCTCCGGTAAAAACTTGCACAATTTTGTCCAAGATAGAAACATTCGAAGAACCGTTGCTAGAGTGGGGGTGATCGTCGCTCATAGAGCCTTTTAAAATCCTAGTTTGTTGAATTTACACAATGTAAAACAGTTACTTCAGTTTGTAACTGAACGTGGTTAAATTCAAGTATTAAATTGTAGCTTTAACGCTTTAGCAATAATATCGCTAAGTCGTTCAAGCACTCGTTAAGTATATTTTATTAATTTATTTCGTAAGGAGCAGCAAAGCCCAAACCGGTAATTATTTTTGTTTCTAATGCTTCCATTTCATCTGCTTCGTCATCTTCAATATGGTCAAAGCCTAATAAATGTAGGCAACCATGTATGGTCATATGTGCCCAATGTGCTTGTAAACTTTTTTGCTGTTCTATTGCTTCTTGCTCTACTACATCAACACAAATTACAAGATCACCGAGCAGATCGAGCTCAATACCTTCTGGCACTTCAAATGGAAATGAAAGCACATTCGTTGGTTTATCTTTACCTCTATATTGATGATTAAGTTCGTGGCTCTCATCAATATTAACTAACCTTATGGTTAACTCAAAAGGCCTTTGGTAAGAGGCGAGTGCTGCTTCAGCCCAGAGTTGAAAGTCAGCTATTTCTGGAACGGCTTTAGAGTCACAAGCTAACTGTAAGTCGACAGTGATAGTGGCAGGGTTATTTACCATGCTTTTTTTCACTTGTACTTTCGCCTGAACTCTCAGCTGAACTCTTACCTGAGCTTGCATCTGTGCTTTCACTTATGCCTTCACGTGATAAAGGCTCTGCTTTTTGTTGTTCGCGGTACTGCTGCTTTTCAACTTTTAAGCGATTTTCTTTTTGTTCCCAGGCATCATAAGCTTCAACTATGTGGGCCACAACAGGGTGGCGAACAACATCTTTAGATTGAAAAAAATTAAAACTAACCCCTGGAATGTCGACTAATACTTCAATCGCATGGCGCAGGCCTGATTTTTGTCCGCGCGGTAAATCAACTTGTGTGATATCGCCAGTGATCACGGCGCGCGAATTAAAGCCAATACGCGTTAAAAACATTTTCATTTGTTCAACGGTAGTATTTTGGCTTTCATCAAGAATAATAAAAGCATCGTTTAGCGTTCTACCACGCATGTAGGCTAATGGCGCTACTTCGATAACGTTACGTTCTATGAGTTTCTCTACTTTTTCAAAACCTAGCATTTCGAATAAAGCATCATATAAAGGACGTAAATAAGGGTCGACTTTTTGTGATAAATCACCAGGTAAAAAACCAAGTTTTTCGCCAGCTTCTACAGCAGGTCGCGTTAGCAATATACGTCTAATTTCTTGTCGCTCTAATGCATCTACTGCACAAGCAACCGCTAAATAGGTTTTACCGGTACCGGCAACGCCAACACCAAAGCTAATATCGTTAGTTATAACGTTTTGAACATAGCTTTGTTGGTTTTCATTTCGAGGTTTAATAATACCGCGCTTGGTTTTTATTGTTACCATTTCATCGTATTTAGCATCAATTTTGCTTGGGGCAGCTTCTAAAGCGCCGGCATCAACAATGGCTAAGTGCAACATTTGGGCTGTAATGGTGGTTGATTTACCTTTTACTATTTCTGTTTCTAGATAAAGGTTAATTAACAGCTTTTTAACGGCATCGGTATTTAAGCTTTTACCGGTTACTTTAAATTCATGGCTTCTGTAGCTGATCTCAACCCCCATTCGACGTTCGATGGTTTTAAGGTTGTCATCCATTGGGCCGCATAAGTTTGCCAATCGATTATTATCGGCGGGAGATAATTCAAAGTTGATACTGGTATTTTTACTCAATTGCTATTCCTGAGAACTTTTAAATTTAATTAACATGGCAAGTATTAATTATTTGCCATGTTTAACTATTAATAAAGATATTATTTAAGGCGTATAAGTTGCTACACCAAGCTCATTCACTGAGCTATTGTTTTGCTCTGCTTGGTGATGGCTATTGGCTAAAATGTCTGCTGGCGAATGCGCGATACGTAGGCCCATCTCACTCTCTTGACGTACTAAATCGCCACGCAGTGAGTTAGCGTAGACATCGGTTATTTTTACATCAACGAATTGGCCAATAACGGTATGTGGTGCAACAAAATTCACAATACGGTTGTTTTCAGTGCGGCCACGAAGTTCCATTGGGTTTTTCTTTGACGGTCCTTCAACAAGGATGCGCTGCTCGGTATTAAGCATATTACGGGCAATACGCAATGCTTGTTGGCTTATACGGTCTTGCAGTATTTGTAATCGTTGTTTTTTAAGCTCGTCGCTAATGTCATCAACCATGTCTGCTGCAGGTGTTCCTGGGCGTGCGCTGTAAATAAAGCTAAAGCTTAAATCAAAATCTACCGCTTTGATCAAGTTCATTGTCGCTTCAAAGTCATCATCAGTTTCGCCTGGAAAGCCAATAATAAAGTCAGATGACATACAGATGTCAGGGCGCACTTTTTTCAATTTACGTATTTGAGACTTGTACTCTATAGCGGTATGGCCACGCTTCATTTGCGTAAGGATTCGGTCTGAACCACTTTGAACCGGCAAGTGTAAGTGACTTACAAGTTCAGGCACATCTGCATATACGTCGATAATATCATCGGTAAATTCAATCGGGTGCGATGTGGTGTAACGAATACGGTCAATACCATCAATAGTGGCAATTAAGCGTAAAAGCTCAGAAAAACGGCAAATTGTACCGTCATGTGAATCTCCGCGATAGCCATTCACGTTTTGACCTAATAAATTAACTTCGCGCACACCTTGCTCAGCAAGTTGAGCAATTTCATATAAAACATCATCTAATGGACGACTAACTTCTTCACCACGCGTGTATGGTACAACACAGAATGTGCAGTATTTACTACAACCTTCCATGATAGAAACAAACGCGGTAGCACCTTCGGCTTTAGGCTCAGGTAGGCGATCAAATTTTTCAATTTCTGGAAAGCTTACGTCAACAACAGGGCTTTTATCGCCTGTAACTTGTTGGATCATTTCCGGCAAACGATGCAGGGTTTGTGGACCAAAGACCATATCTACGTAAGGTGCACGTTGACGAATAGCATCACCTTCTTGTGAGGCAACACAACCACCTACACCAATAACAAGATCAGGGTTGCTCACTTTTAGGTTTTTCCAACGACCGAGTTGATGAAAAACTTTTTCTTGTGCTTTTTCGCGAATAGAGCAGGTGTTTAGTAAGATAACATCAGCATCTTCTGCTTCTTCGGCTAGTTCAAAGCCATGGGTTGAGTCTAAAAGTTCTGCCATTTTCTGCGAGTCATACTCGTTCATTTGACAGCCCCAAGTTTTGATGTATAGCTTTTTACTCATTTATTCGCGCCTAATCTTTCTATGAATTGATTCTAGTTTTTGCTAGAGAATTTAAGGAGGCGTATTTTACTCTTTCTTTGCCTGCGATGCTAGCTTAGAAATACTCAACAGATAAATTGCCTAATGGTTACTTGGATAATTAATTTTTCTTAAGGGGATTGCAAGGATTATCTCACTACCGTTTTCTTGGTTGTCATAGGTATGAAACGATGCATTAAATTTATTAGCAACTTGGCGAATATAGTACATAGCCATTTCGAAATTTATTTTACTGTTAAATTGCGCAAAGCTTTGTTCATTGTTGGTGACTTTTAGCCAAATTTTTTCATTACTTATATTAACGCGCACTTCAAAGACCCCACTATTATCATTGATTATTGCAGCTAATATTGCTTCATAAATAATACGATAAATAGCACTTTGTAGATCATAGCGTACATCTTGGTCTTCAAAATCAAGGTGTAATGATATCAACACGTGATACCGCTTTTGAAAGTAATCAGCAAGATAAGGTAATGCTACTGTAAGTGAGCTACCCGATAAGCTACTTGGAGCTACGTGGCTGCTTTGTGTTAACAGCTCTTCTAAGCATTCTCTTATTAGCGACTGAGCCTGATGGTTGTCTTGTTCAGGACACACTGTTTCATTTTGCTTCTCAGTTGACGCTGTGATTAATGTTTGTATTGTCATTAATTTACGGCGAACAATAGACGTTGCTTGGCTCTGGTTACTCAGTTCATCGTTTAATGCTTTATGTATATTATTAATCGAGCGTGAACGTAAATATAACAACCAAAAGGTTAATATAATTATGCTGATAATGATCATAACATAAAATATCTGACTATTTGGGTGCCAATACCATGGATAAGATACTTTGATATCTGCATAGGCTTTATAATCATTCCATTGTCCTAAGCTATTGGTGCTCATAATTTCGATATGATATTCGCCAGATGACAAACCCGTTAACGTTAACTGTGAACCGTTAATATCATTCCAATAACCACCATTTATCTGATATTTAAATTGCTTATCTTGCCCAGGTCTAAAGTCTAAGCTTGCAAGTTCTAAAGTTACAATGTCGTTTGCGGAATCAATATTAATGACATCGCAAAGCAGTATAGCTTTACCAGAAACAATCGTTTTACTAATAAAGGTTTTGGTTTGTACTTTATCTTCAATAAGTAAAGGAACCTCTACGACACCACCGTAATGACTTGCATAAACTTTATTATTCAAAAGCACGGGTTTTTTGGCAAAAGTAAATTGTTCAGTGTTGGCCACTAGGTTTAGTTGATATGTATCTGGGTTAAGTCGATATAAACCTGGTCGTCCTGAAATCCATATTTCACCATTAATAAAGCTCATATAGCCGAAAGTAATGTTTTTTGCGAAATGTGAAAGTAATTCACCCGCTAAGTTGAAAATAAAAAAGCCATCTCCTTTAGTTGAAACAAAAACTTTTTCTTGGTACTCAAGCAAGGCGATAACCTTATTTTCGCCAAAACTATTTATCTTGGTTACTGATTTATCTTTAGTATCAACAATATTAATACCTGTTGGGGTGGCAACCCAGAGTTTATTATCTGATAAAGGTAAGGAGTCTATTACCTCTGACGAACTTAAGCTTTCTCCTAAAATATGATAGTCAATTTGCTGAGTTGCAATATTAAACTTGATAACGCCATTTTCATTTGTTGCTAAATAAAGTGCACCGTCTTTATATTTCATTGAGAGCAACAACTGATTGTTGTTAGGAAAGTTAACCCGTTCAACAGTTTGCTTAATGCTGTCAAATTGCCATAGGCCGTCAAATGTTGCGATGTAAACATTATCGCCATAGGAATAAAGGTCGGTAATTATTTTGCCATGTTCACTAAATTGATTATTGATGTCTTTTGGTAAAAATTTACTGTGCTCAGTTAACGATCCTAAACCACCGCCATAACTACCTAAAATCAAGTTCTTTTGATGTACAGTTAACGCAATGGCATTAAACCTGACATCAAATATTTTAGGGATATTCTTAGCGATAGATTGTGTAACTTTATTTATGCCAAGGTTCGATAAAACCCATAAAACGCCAGAGCTATCATGGAACGATTTTTTCACAAACGTTGCAGGTATTTTAGGGTAGTTATGTGGTATTTCAATTAAGTCAGATAAATGGTATTGGTTTATTACTCCTTTAATATCAATAGTAAAAAGACTAAGCATATCATTTGATGGAGTAACTGATGTAATTGCGTTTTTAACTTCAATGCTAGTTCTTTTTTGGTTATCTGTGAAGGTAATTAATTCATTATCCTTAGCTATTATTAACCTTGTTTCAGCAGCAGATATTGCTGTTGTTTTTCCTGCTTCTATCAACACTAGACCATTATCGACAAGGGTAAAGACCCCTTCAGAGTTTGCTATGTAGATATGTTGTTTAGTATGTAAGAGAAAATCAATTTGAGTGTTATCTGCTATTAATTGTGTTTCCTGTAATAGCGGATTGAATTTATAAAGCTTATTGTTGGCATTAAGGTAATACATACCTTGATGCTCCAGTGCCTGATAGACGCTATTAGAATCGATATCCGCATTTAATGGGTCTGCATTACCCGTGTTAGTGTCAAATAACCATAACTGATGAGTTTCTGTTGCTAACAGCAATTTATCGTCAGTAATTAATTCGATATCGTTTATCCAATTAAAGGGCAGTGGCCAATCTTTGTTATTGCTGTTAAAAACAATGTTATTTTTACTATCATTACGAATAAGGCCATTGGTGGTTGCCAGCCAAATAAAGCCTTTTTTATCTTGAATAATGTCAATGCTTTGTAATGACTGTTTACTCAAGCTATTAGCGAGAGATATAGCGCTAAGTAAACTGGTAAATACCATTAACAATGGTGCTAAAAAGCACCACTTTTTTGAAGAAGAACATTTAGATGTATTAGGTAATACTTTCTGGGGCTTCTTTGGGAGGGTGGCGTTCATCACCACAGACGGCAAAAACATTAGGCACTGTGTCTTCAAGTTCAGGCTTTTGTACCAAGAGATAAGTTGGTTTTCTTGGTGAATTTTCACTGCGTTTAATTGCCCATGCTGTTCGCACTTTTTCGGCATGTTCTTTTCCATACTTTACTTCAAATGCGGTGGCGATCAATTCAACGCCAAAATCATCCATCACCATGATGGCGTTATCATGGTAGCCACTTGTTGTATCAAAATCTATATCCACAGATAAAATTTTATTATTGGGTAATACTAAGTCTGCATTTAATTTTGATATAACGGCACGGTCTTTATGCGATTTTAATTGGCTTAGATTCGGTTTTTCACTTAAATCGTAAACGAGATTTATGTCCTTCGCTATTCTATTTTCTTTTCTTGAAACGCTCATTATGTATTCCTTTAGTGAGTTAATTTTTGATTGTTATCTCATCTGTTTTTTTAATACTATATTAGAAAGGTGATTTTTATAAAAGGGATCACTTATTATTTTTAAGGATACGTTATGCAGTGGGTTGAGGCATTGGAAAAAAAGGGTTTTAGCCAAATTGATAATTTTTTACCAAGACAGCAGGCAGAGCAATTAAGAAAGAAAATAATTAAAGCGAATCATATAAAAAAGTGGAATTTACTTACAACGCCGTATCGGCCACTGATGAGTGTTAAAGATAAAATATCTACTACCGTAATTGATAAACAAAGGCATATGCAGGCAACTAAAGCATTTAAAAGAGGGAAGTTTTCATTTTCTTTTTATCGCTCTAGCAATAAGCACGCTAAACAACATGGTCAGGCTGAGTTGCACCATGCCGTAGGGCAAAAAGTACTGCATTTACTAAAATATAAGGGGTTAATTAAAGGGGAGTTGCAAGACTCGTTTTTTGCTGAATACAAAAAAGGGCAGTTTATTAGCTACCATAGTGATGGCGGCGCGGGTAAATATGCTTTTATTTATCAATTGTCGACAGGGTGGCAAAGAAAATATGGCGGACAATTAGAGCTATACCCCCAAAAAATTAAATTTTATAAGCGTATTTTAACACCTAGGTTTAACAGCTTAACTATTTTAAAGTTAGCGCATCCAATGCCACATAGTGTGAGATTACTTAATAATCCTGCACATAAACATCGAATTACCATATCAGGTTGGGTAGAATAACTTAACCTTGATAAAGTATAAAAATCATTATGAATCAGTTCGATTGTGTAGTTGTAGGTGGAGGCATGGTGGGCGCAGCAAGTGCACTGTCACTTGCTGAATTAGGCTTGAAAATTGCGGTTGTTGAAAAGAGCGCACCAAAAGACTTTACTCCAGTGCAAGCATTTGATCTTCGAGTGTCTGCAATTTCACTGGCATCTGAGCATTTACTTAAACAACTGGGTGGGTGGCAACAGATTCAGCAGTGGCGCATGTGTCCATACAAGCGACTCGGTGTTTGGGAGGCAGAGCAAAGTTATACAGAGTTTGATGCTGCTGATATTAAGCAAACACATTTAGGGCACATTATTGAAAATAGATTAATACAACTTTCTCTTTGGCAAAAATTACAACAGCATAGCAATATCACTTTGTTGTGCCCAGAAACCTTAATCAGTATTGAGCAGAACTCATCAAATGTCGCTATAACGCTATCAAAGCAATCTATAAATGCCAAAATTGTGATTGGTGCTGACGGTGCCAACTCTTTAGTGCGTAAACTTGCACATATTGGTACTACTGGCTGGGATTATGCTCAATCGGCAATGTTAATAAATGTTAAAACAGAAAAAGCCCAGCAAGATATAACTTGGCAGCAGTTTTACCCATCGGGGCCTCTTGCCATGTTGCCTATGCCAGGAAATTTTGCTTCATTAGTTTGGTATCATGATAAAGATGAGATAAAACGACTTTCAGCGCTATCACCTCATCAATTAACTGAAGCGATCGCCAAAAACTTTCCTGCGCGTTTAGGTAAAGTGGAGGTTATTAATCAAGCTGCTTTCCCGTTAACAAGGCGACATGCGAATCAATATCATAAAAATCAAATATTGTTGATAGGTGATGCAGCACACACCATTAATCCAATGGCAGGCCAAGGGGTTAACTTAGGCTTTAAAGATGTTAAGGCACTACAGCATGTGATAGCTAAAGCGATTGGTAATGGTGAGACTTGGCACGAGCCTAAGGTATTGTCTCGTTATCAACAGCAACGAAGAACAGACAACTTATTAATGATGACAACAATGGATGCGTTATATTTATCTTTCGGACATGTTTCACCATTGGCAAAGTTGGCGAGAAATGCAGGATTGATGATGGTAAATAAATTACCAAAAGTAAAAAATAAAGCGCTAGCTTATGCGTGTGGGCTATAAATACTAAGGTGCTTGCTATAATAACCTGAACTCTGGATAAGCAGCACTTGCTCAATGCTCCCTTTTAAGCCATTTT